>QRFC01000635.1_pt1 | contig 33438 bp, 30 predicted proteins | sample 1861061 | NCBI WGS metagenome assembly QRFC01 (sample SAMN09711282, study PRJNA482702) | Human gut metagenome, whole genome shotgun sequencing project.
ACCTAACCCTCATTGTAGCACAAGTAAAACAGCAGTTAAAAGAAAAATAGTTCTCTTTCAGATTTTCATCACGCAAAAAGGACACGCCTATCACAGACGTGTCTTTCACTAAATTTTCTTTCTAATATAGCATCTCAGTTCATAAAACGTCGAACTTTTTGCCAAAAGCTTTCACACTATAAAATATGCAACAATAATTCGAAGTTGCAAATCCATAAAGTCCTATAAACTTTGGCAAATTTGAGATTAAAGCCCTTAGGCTGTATGAGAAAATAAAATTCACTGATTTTTCTGACATATTATAGGTACAACACCATTCAGGGATAATTTTATCCCTATATTTAGGGACAATTTGCAACATATAACGACAAAAAGCAGTCCTAAGATATCCTGTGAGTTAGTCTTTTTCAGACTTGTACTCTCGGACGATACGTTGAAACATCTTTTCACCGACAAAACGTCTGTCAGGAGTTTTATTTGTAAGTTTTGCTCTGGCGTTGTTAAACGAAATCAGCCCATTCACATAATCCTGAACCACATTTCGACCATCTCGAGTGAGTGTCCAGTAGTGTACGTTCCGTGAAGGTCTGCCGGGTTTTCTTTTTTCAGAGTTAGGTTTTTGCATATTACGGCGTTTCCTGTGAGCGGATATCTGATTTAAAACGCTGTTAAGTAAAGCATAATCAGAGTGTTTATTATTGTCCTGATAGTTTATCGACGTAATCCGCAGATCTACCCCACTGGAATGGCACGTACGGATAACCCCCTGTATTGCTGGAATTTCACTAGCAAGCACGTACAGATGGGATACATACACGATATCCCCTTTTTTAATAGGTCTATCTGCGGAAGGTTTATGTAGCTGTTCTTCCGTATCGGAATATATAAGCTCGGTCAGGTCTCTACTAAATCTAAATCCTGGTATTGCTTGAGGTTCGCCACCAAGCCAGTGGCGCCGGTCAGGCACAAGTTGTTCGGCAATTTTGCGTTGCTCATATATTTTTGCGTCTTTTGTATCTCGGAAAAACCACCAATTTTCCATAGGCGAACCTCCTTTCATGTGTTTTTGTAGTGGTTTGTAGCAGTAACCACTACATTATAACATGTAATGAGAGAGCGCAGTTAATAACCAAATAATATAAAACGCAATAATTGTATGTTTTTTTATTATAAGTTATTTATATGTAAGCAAGTAGGTTTTTGTGCATTTTCAGAACGCATTAATTGTAAAAAACAGGTGCAAAGTGCCAGGATTTTACGCGTGAAGAAGCAAATTACCATTCTGATTATGACATATACCTGATGAGTACAGAAAACCAAGAAAGGAGTATATATGCTTATTTCAAACAGATTTCCACCTCTCGACGATGAATTATCTATTTCATATGTTATGAGGCTTGCATTTGCAAATGGATTTCCAAATGAAACTGATTTTCTTAGGGCTTTTGTCTCTACTGACAACGGTCTGCAGCATACAAATGACTTTTGTCTGGACACTAAGGCTCTGGCTGACAAAATCAATATTATGGATCCTATCGAACAATTAGCGCAGACAACTGTTATCCCTGCACTCTGGCCGCTGCTGCCTGTATCCATGCAGGACCGGCATATCAGAAAAGCATTTAACGGATGTAAACGTTTTGGCAGTGACAAAGTAAATCTTTTAACTCCACAGCTTCATTACTGTCCCGAATGTATGAAACAGGACAATTACCTTCACCGCATACATAATGTACCGGGAATCTATTACTGTCCCTTTCACAAAACCATATTAAGAAACTTTCATGGTAACTCTGAGGTTATCCCACTAGTTTCATACGAAGCTCAGGCAGCTTATCAGGAGCTCTTTATTGCTCTTCTTAAAAAGTGGATAAAGGCTGACTACAGAACCTCCAAGCAGGCACTTGTAAAACGCGTCAGAGATATGACATCTGTTCCGATTTATGAATACCTTAGTGATATTCTCTCAGAATACGGTATTGATGATTATTCCGCTGCAAGGCTTTCTTCGTCACTTAACAGTTATATGCCCGGGGTTCCCATGCACATTCTCATAATGCTGTTCGGGACAGTCTTTCCTAGTGCAGACCTCCTGATGGATTATCTCGCAAAAGTCTCAGAGTTATACGATTTAGAAGAGGTCTCCCCTGAAGAATACGATCTTCTTAACAGGACTTCCTTTGGAGTAATCCACTTGAGGCACAAAGCATGCGGTCATTCATTCTACACCACAGAAAACAGCATCCGGGAAGGTTGGCTATGTCCGAAGTGTGACGCACGATTATGTGACCAGGATTTCTTTGAACAGATTGTTGCACACAAAGGACGTGGTGAATATCGCATCAAAAAAGGATATCGTGGTCTACGTTATAAGGTTGCATTAGAACACTCCTGCGGACAGTTGCTTGAAGTATCGGCTTCAAAATATCTCTATTACGGAGCGAAATGTGCGTGTACACACACATTATTGCTTTCAGATGCTGATAAACAGGTTCGGAAAGCAGGCAATTTCAGGTTACTGTCTTTTTCTGGAACCGATAAAGATGCCACTATTCTTAGTGAAGACTGTGGACATACATTTGTTTTTCATTACACAAAATTCATCCAGCATCCCTGCTGCAAAGCCTGCTCTCCGCGCTGTCCTGATGAAGACATGTTCCGCAAAGAACTCTATGACCTGGTTGGAAACGAGTATGAGCTTGTTGGCAGCTATACCACCCGTCTGGCGGAAACAATGTTTTTACACAAGACATGTGGAAGAACCTTTTCGATGCGGCCAAGCCATATCTTAACCGGTCATAGATGCCCCTGCTGCATCCGACAGTATCGTAAGTCTGAATTTGTGGAATTTGTTGATGCTTATACCTTCGGAAGGTATGAGGTAAAAAGCTTTGTTGGAAAATCCAAGGCACTGATCCTTGATAAATCATCCGGGCAGGAAATGCTTGATGAGAGATGTTTTATCCTCCAGGAGCTTACTCGTCCTACCCCATCGAGCAGATATCCTCATGAAAAACCACCTGATAAACCTCTGTTGCTTGCATCTGACAGGGTATTAGCTGCTATACAGGAACTCTACCCTGATCCAGACAGTATGATCACCACCAGAGGAATACAGGTTTCTGGGTTATCCATAAAACAGATTGGCCGAATCATGGCAAATCAGCTGACTAAACTTAATGTTCTGGAACGCATCGGCCCCGGAATCTACAAATACAAAGAGAGGTAAATATAATGAACAGAATCAGTAATAAAACAAAAGAAAATCGTGGCTACGGGAAAGGTGAAGGTAAAAACTATAAGCCTTATATCCAGGCCCACGAGTTTAACTCACAGGGAACTACTGTAACTCTTCGCGACTGGATTACCGGTCGCTCGGTAGAACTTCTCTCTCAGGGAGAAGCTGAATACTGGCATATTCTTAGATTTAACGATGACATTATCGACATTCGTGAACAGATTCCTCTTCCAAAAGAAGACACAACAGCTATTGCTGAAGAAATGGGCTGTGAACCTGCCGGCAAGGGACGCACAACTATGACATCTGACTTCTTTATCGTGTACGCAGATCAGCATATGGAGGTTCACTCTTTCAAGAAAAACATGCGCAGTATTGAACGTCAGCGTACATTAGAACTTTTAAACATCGAGAAAACTTTCTGGGAAAGAAAGAACGTTTCTTTTCGAATGGTATTCGGTACAGACATCAATCGTATTCTTGCCAGCAATATTCGCGTGTGCAGCTACTATTACGAAGAAAGTTCAGTTTTCGATAAGACATCGTGCCTGAAGCACCTGATCATCAGAAAGAAAATCGATGTAGACCTTACAAAAGAAAAAATTGGTATTCCTGTATTGAGGGATGTGTACAGAAAGGAGATTGCCGCATGGATGAAATCCAGAGAAATGTAAATAAAGGTTTGTGCAGAGGTTCTATCCTCAATGTAAGATCTGCCGACAGGCTCAAAGCTGGCAGATACAGAGTCCTTAATATCAGGAATGGACTTGTTACTCTCTGCGAGATGGATGTATCTTCTTTTAAGCTCAATGTACAGGTTTTAACGTATCTTCAGGATATGCTTTACGATGGCATGATTGAAATTGAGGCTGAAGAAAAGCTCGTTTTTGATTATGAGAAGCTTTCTGAATATCAGAAAAATGTTTACACCCGTAATCTTTCCATCGTTAATGCTGTCGCAGATGCGTATGGACCGGATTATCTGGACCTAGCAACGCACAAACCGAAGCCGTTATTAAAAAAGTTTGAAGATGAGTATGGTTTGTCAAACTTTACTGTCCGACGAATTATTCGTCTTTATATTCAAAGTGGATTTAATAATTCTTCGCTTCTTGATCAAGCTCAATTCATGCAGAAAAAACAGGATAACTATTCTCGCTATACAAAGAAAACCGGAAAGAAATGTGAAAATGTTATAACAGGAAAATGTCTTACCTCCGAAGACATTGCTCATTTTGCAGAAGCTTTGGAAAAATATAAAAAAGGACGTAAAAAGACGTTTAAATCTGTTTTTCTTCTGATGAGTGATAAATATTATTCGAAAGAAATTACCTGTGATGATGGTACTCAGCTTATCGAACTGTTACCAGCTTCTGAGCGCCCTTCCCTCCGTCAGTTTACATACTATTGCAGTAAACATCTTTCAAAGGAGGAAAAGGACCGTATCAAAACAAGCGCCATGGAACAGCGAAACAATAAGCGGCTTCTGCTTTCAGACTCCAGATATAACGTCGAAGGCCCTGCCGACCGCGTTCAAATGGATGAGGTTGAAGTTGATATGTCCATTGTATCATCATTGGACCCATCAATAACCGTCGGTCGGCCAATCGTATATGTTATGCATGATGTATTCGGTTCGAATATTCTCGCAATAGGAATCAGCTTTGACAATAACTCCGTTCTCGGAATGACGAACTGTTTCCTTAATCTTGCCCAAAACAAAGTAGAATACTGTGCCAGATACGGAATTACCATTTCAGAAGATATGTGGCCGTCCTGCTACCTTCCAGGTAGAATCCTTGTAGACCGTGGTGCTGAATACCGCAGTTATGAAGCTAAACGAATCTTTCGTGAGCTTAACATCCACCGCGAACTGGCCCCCGCAGGTTCTGGTTCCATGAAGGGTCTAGTAGAACAATGGTTTCACCAGATGCATTCCTCACAGAATCCTTCTCTTGAAAAGCATGGACTGATTGAGAAAAGACATGATTCCAAACATCATAAGGAAGCCTGTCTGACAATCGATGATTTTACAGTCATGCTGATCAACTTTGTGATTCACCATAACTGTTCAGTGCTCTCTGATTATCCATTAACCGCTGACATGATCTCTAAAAGAGTAGACCCGGTCCCAGTGGAGATTTTTAAATATGGTTGCGAAAAATATGGAACCCCAAAACCGATTTCCAATATTCCACAGTATTATTTCAGTCTCATGCTTCCACAGAGTGCAAAATACGATCGCCGTGGAATCCGCTGCAACGACCTATTCTATATCAACAGAAATGATCATGAACTTCTTGCTGACATGTATAACGCACACACTAAACGTATCGAGTTCCCTGTGCGTATTGATCCACGTGATATAGGCTCTGTATACTATATCAGAAATAATCGTATCATGAGAGCATCATTGAATTCTGATAAGACGGGAAATGCAGATGTTGCAGGAATGACGTTAAGCGAATGGACATTGATTATCAAATCTCTTCGAGCAAGACGCCGAAACCTTGAGATCAATAAACAGCAGTTTGATACTTATATCGAAAAAGTAAACGAACTGATTGTTAAAAATGCAAAGAAGGTTGTGACTAATCAGCCAGCAACCCAGAATCTTTTAGAAAACCGGGCAAAAGAAAAACATCTCGAATCAAATAATCTTCGAATGTTTGACTATCTTAACCAGTATCTTGATGAGCAGTTTGGGGAAACTGTATCTGCATCCCTGTCAGAAGCAGAAATGCCTAATACTTACGAAGTACTTGATTATGATATAGATGATGAAAACACCAATATCGGTGGATTGTCTTCAGATGCTTCTGAAATGACAAAAACTCGGGAAAATTCTGATGACTCTGACATCAATATTGCCGAAAATCCAGCCGCATACCTTGCAAAACTTCTTGCTGAAGGCTGGACCCCAGGAGGTGACAAATAAAAATGAAGTGTTTTAATGATACATATGAATACGCAGATGACGTAGATCCTAAAACCAATCAATATGGCATTGTGGATTTCAGCAAGATTGAGTATGTTGAAGCGCGATACGTTAAACATTTTGATCCGGAGAATAATGGCAATCCCTGTATCGAAGCACTGCCCAGACCTAGAAGCCTTGAAGAATGTACCCTGGATTATTTCAAGCCTATCCTTGGGTATAACATGTCAGAAATGCAGGCGCTTCCTTCCGGAGAGCGTATCTACAGACTCAATCAGCTCCGTAAACTCAGGCTCCCTATAGCGTTTGACTATATGCTGGAAGTGGAAATGCACAACGCATTGATTCGTTCCTATGAAAACAGATATCAGTTCTACGACCCAGAAATCCCGGTATGGATGGCCGTTGACCGAAGCAACGGAGTCAAGTTCCCGGCGCAGGCTAAAAATGATACTTGTGGAAAATATATTACCAACAAGACTTCCAGTGTCAGCGGCTGGTCTCTTCTTGGTGGATCCGGAACAGGAAAAAGTTCTGCCATAGATATCCTGAAATCTCACTATCCACAGGTAATAGAGCATCCTCTCACCAAGGGAAACCTGAAACAGATTGTATTTCTGCATGTTTCATGTCCTGCAAACTCAAACTTCAAGGTCCTCTATTCGACCATTGGACGCGAAATAGATAATGCCCTTAGTTACACGACCAGTGTATATCAGAATCTCCTGAGTAATTCAAAAGATCCTATAAGCACGGTTGTTCAGCTAATACAGAATTTCTGTATTGGAATTATCATCTTTGATGAGATTCAGGAAATCGACTTCGCCGGTACCAAATCAAATACCTTTGCCAGTTTAGTTACTATAGGAGAACTTTCTGGTGTAGCAATAGCTGTATCCGGTCTCGAATCTGCATACAGCAAAATGTTTAAGAAAGTCTATACAGCAAGACGCGTCGGAAAGGTCATTTCTTCTAATCGCTACTGTTTTGATAAACCCAGTCTCAAAACCCTTATGAGCTTGATTTTCTCTTATCAGTGGTTTGATAAAAAGGTGTCACTCACTGATGAAATCGTTGACCGTTTTGAACTGTATACGGGTGGCCGTATTGATCAGCTGATTACACTTTATTCATACATGAACTACGAGTACCTGATATCTCCGGAAAACAAGCGGCCAGAAATAAACGGCAAATTTGTGGATCTTTGTATTGAGAAATACTATGGGGATATGAGGAAGCTTCTTGCCGAAGCTACCATTCATCATAAGAAAAACGGTGATTTTGACGGGCGCATGCTTGAAGCTTTTGAAAAAGCAAAGCAGAACCTCAATAACCTTCTAGGAGACGATGAGCAGGCAGATATGGCTGAGCATCTTTCTTCGAAGGAGACTTTACAGGCTATGAATTCATTTGCCAATACACAAAGCAATGTTGTTCAAAACGTGCAGAAACTGTTCCCACAGTTTGAGATACCTCAAATCATCGAAACGCTGAAAACTGTTTATAACGAACCTGGCAGCAGCTGTCTTGATGATTCGGTACTTTCAGGTCGTGTTATTCAAGTTCTTCTTGGAACAACGAATTCTTCTTTGGAAGATACTTCTAAGAAACCTAAAATAGCAAAAAAGAAACGTCCTGATGCAAATCTGCTTAAACAAAACTTATTAAATGTATATCACCAACAATAAAAAGAGGTTCTACACTTTAATGTGTAGTTCCTCTTTTTTTCGATACTTGAAAGTAGCGGACGTTATCCAATATCGCAGTTTAAGCTTATTTATGCCTGAATTTCATTTTGTTTGTTTTTTCAGCTGTGAACATTATGTATTAGCCTTGTTTAGAATAATGTTTCCTCTTTTGAGAAGGCTTATGTCATTCCTGATATATAATAATGTTTGTTTTTTGTTCGTTTTACCTGTTATCAACAAAGTGTCCGGTCGCAATCTTTGGTTGAAAACAAAGAGTGTGCTATAATGTTCCTGTAAGAAAAATTCGTTCGGAAGTCATTGGCTGATGAAAAGCTCCATATCTGTGAAGAAAATGGCACAGCCATTACAGACAGAGAGCTTCTGGAGAGGATTGAAAGTATGGCAAGTTTCGGGGAAGCAATTGCTGATGATTACTTTGAAAAGGGAATTGAAAAAGAAAAAATTGCAACTGTAAAGCGAATGGCAAAGAAAACATGCCAGTTGCAATAATTGCTGAATGTACGGCTTTGTCTGTCGAGGAAGTCCAGAAAATTTTGAAAGAAAATGGACAATTGAAAAGAGACTCTCAGATTATATCTGGGAGTTTTTTTGATATTTCCAAAGTTTTCAACCAAAGATTTCGGTCAGCCAAAAAAAGGAAGAGACTTTTACATCCCTTCCTGAAAATAATGTTTGAAATAATGTTCGCTTTTTTAAATCGAATTCCAGTTTTCCTGTGGATAATGTTCATTTTTTTTGCCATTTTTCAAAATTGAGTTTTCAAGGGTTAATGCCAATAATGTTCATTTTTTTTCGATTTTCCAACATTAACGCTCTTCTTGTTCAGCACATCGCGTTCTATTAATGAAATAGCATCATCAACTGAAATTTCTTTCATAAGTAAAAAGAAAAAAGGAAGTGATAATTTATTCATCAACCCAGGTATCGCTGCAGTGCAATAATCTACCGTCTCTAAAGGTGCCATCTCGAAGTGGTCGTAATCTATAACCGTTGTAGCTGTAAAATCAAAGTACCCTTCTTCCGTTATGTAAAAACGAGGAGTCTGGAGATGGTGTGGTGAGTATAATTCTCCTCCTATTCCATCATGGGTAAATGACCAAACCATAGCATTAATGTAATTAAGTAATCTATAAATATTAGATAATTCATCTGACCTCTTATTAATCCAGTCATTGGCATTGTCGTTAAAGTACACCCGAACTTCCATACAAGAGTCCAAGAAAAAGATGCTGCATTCCAAAACTTTATCAGGGCACTTATCATATCCAGTTAACAACATATAAATACTTGTATTTCTATTATCCAGATGTTCGTAAAATTGTATATTTCTATCCTTCAGATAAGTAAGAAACATCTGTCTAGCTTCTTTTCTATTCATTATTGCTTCCTTACAAAATAATTAAGCATCCTATGCTTAGTGCTCTTTATTCCTGCATGCGATTTTTTCAGCGAACCCCATCTGAACATTTCCTGTAAAAAGATTTTGTAAATGTTTCTGCATATCTTTAACTTCCTGGTAAGAAACAGATATAGTCTTTCCATTAGTGCCATATGTTTTTCTGCGTAAACGCTGAACATCTTCTAGCGTTAACTGTGATATATGTTTCATTCTATTCCCTCCATTCTAAAAGTGCTTCTTTTACTTTCTCGATAACAGCCTTATCAGAATCTCTATTTAGCAAGAGAATCTGAACAAGTATTTTAACCATTTCAGGGCCATTCAAATCAGTAGAGCCGCCAGCTTTTGCTTCACCAACTTCAAGGACCTCTTTTTTGAGAACCTCTAAATAGTTAAATTCTAAAATCTCAACCTCGTATCTAGTCTGTAGTGTAGATAAATTCAAAGCCTCCTTAATAGTTTCTTCGACTACTAAAAGATCAGAAACAAGAGTATCCTCAACCTTCATTTGTAATGCTGTAGGAACACTTACTCCTTCTGGAATATTGTTTTTGAATCTTTTCAACCCTTTTGCACGCGAAGCCCAATCCTCAATGCTGTTTGTTTTTGCTTTAGCTATTGCACGATTGAATTTACCCGGTCTCGAAAGATCCTGATGTGGATCAATTTCATCAATAAGTTGCTCACAATAAGCGATACATTCGCTGCCTTTACACGACTTTTTTAATACCATTTTTTAGTCCTCCTTAATATAAATCAGTTCACAGCAGTTATGTTAGATATGGTTTTATCATGATTACCATTCCTAACTACATCTTATTATAGTCACTTCAGGTAATTTGTCAATTACCTGTCCTAATTTTTTTCTATATTCAATCTTTCACTATTATATTTTCTTATTCACTTTCACCCGGAATTTCTTCTCACACTTTTCCTTAGGTAGTTAGAAGGGCATGAGGCACAGGTCAAAAGGAAAATTTAAAAAGTTTTCGCTCTTTTTAAAGATTTAACTGATGTTTGAAAAAATACCATAGTGATACTCACCGTAAGCAGTGTAAAGATCAATCGGCATCGGAAGTTTAACGATATCTCTGCATATGAATGGTATCTGTTCCTTCATCGATTCCATATATGCTTCAGGTTTCCACTTTCTCATGTCCAGTGTATATTTCAGCTTCTTCTTGAATACGATCCAGTCAAGATATCTCTGCAGATGTCTTGTACTGACTCCATGCTTCTGTCTGATCAGATTTTTTGCCTCTGCATGCAGTTCATTTACTGATGATACTGTATTTCCATACTCACTTCTTCTGTTTTCTCTGTCCGTTTTTTGTACTATCAACTAATTCTTTAAAAAGAGCGAATTGAGAAAAAGTCGAAAGTCTTTCTGTTGTTAAGAAAACAGTTGGCATATTAAGGAAATAGTTGGAAACAAACGTGTTCTCGATTAAGTTGGAAAAAGGCAGTCCGGCATGTCATCATTCCACAAAAAAAGGAAGAGACTTTTACATCTCTTCCTAAAAATAATGTTTGAAATAATGTTCGTTTTTTAAAATCGAATTCCAGTTTTCCTGTGGATAATATTCATTTTTTTGCCATTTTTCAAAATGAGTTTTCAAGTTTTGATGGCGATAATAATCATTTTTTCGGATTTTCCGGAAAAATTTTTTCCAGTTTTTTCTTGTAAATCTCGTAATCTTACTTTGATGTAAAACGAGATTTGGAGTTGTTTAACGAGATTTGGAGTTGTGTATTAACACTAGAAAACTAGCTCTTATAAGTGTAGTACTCTTTCTTTGATTTCTTGTGTTCTTCCTTGGTTCCAGAACTGAGTTCCAATATATCCACAAGTACGTCGAGCCACATTCATTTTTTCTTGGTCACGATTACCACAATTTGGACATTCCCAAACTAATTTGTGGTTTTCATCCTCTACAATTTTGATTTCACCTGTATATCCACATACTTGGCAATAATCTGATTTTGTATTCAATTCCGCATACATAATGTGATTATAAATATGTTTCATAATCGCCAATACTGCATCAATATTATTTTCCATATTTGGAACTTCTACATAACTAATAGCTCCACCTGGAGAAAGTTTTTGGAATTGCGATTCAAATGATAATTTCGTAAACGCATCAATTTCTTCTGTAACATGCACATGATAACTATTTGTGATGTAGTTTTTATCTGTTACATGAGGAATAATTCCAAAACGTTCTTGTAGATGTTTCGAGAATTTAAATGTAGTTGACTCCATTGGAGTTCCATATAATGAGAAATCAATATTTTCTTCAGCCTTCCATTTAGCACATGCATCATTTAAATATTGCATAACTTTTAAACCAAATGAAGTTCCTGGCTCCTCAGTATGAGGGTGTCCAGTCATATAATATACGCATTCACACAATCCGGCATACCCTAATGAAATTGTAGAATATCCACCAAACAATAATTTATCGATTGGTTCGCCTTTTTTCAAACGAGCCAATGCCCCATTTTGCCATAAAATAGGCGCTACATCACTCGGTGTTCCAAGTAATCTTTCATGACGGCACATCAATGCTTTTTTACATAAAGCTAATCTTTCGTCCATAATTCTCCAGAATGCTTCTTCATCCCGTTTACTTGAACAAGCCACATCCACTAAGTTCAACGTAACAACACCTTGGTTGAAACGACCATAGTATTTTGGTTTTCCATTTTCATCTAAATATGTAGTTAAGAATGAACGACATCCCATACATGGATAACAATGACCTTCACCATTCGCATCCACTTTCAATTCCAACATTTTCTTTTCAGAAATATAATCTGGAACCATACGCTTAGCTGTACATCTTGCAGCTAATTCTGTTAAATACCAATATTTTGAACCTTCTTCAATATTATTTTCTTCAAGAACATAAATCAATTTAGGGAATGCTGGTGTGATCCAAATACCCTTTTCGTTTTTAACACCCTTGATTCTTTGTTTCAACATCTCTTCAATAATGATAGCTAAATCATCACGTGTTTGTCCTTCAGGTACTTCATTCAAATACATAAACACAGTTACGAAAGGAGCTTGACCATTTGTCGTCATCAATGTGATGACCTGATATTGAATCATCTGTACGCCTTTTTCAATTTCTTTACGAACACGCATCTCTGCCATTTTATTTACTGTATCTTCAGAAGAATCTAGATTCAATGATTCCAATTCTTCTTTTACTTCACGACGCGCTTTTTCTCTTGAAACCTGTACAAAAGGAGCTAAATGAGAAAGTGTAATACTTTGTCCTCCATATTGAGAACTTGCAACTTGCGCAATAATTTGTGTAGCCACATTACATGCAGTTGAGAAACTATGTGGTTTTTCAATCATAGTTTCAGAGATAACTGTTCCATTTTGAAGCATATCCTCCAAATTTACTAAACAACAATTGTGCATGTGTTGTGCAAAATAATCAGAATCATGGAAATGAATAATTCCTTGTTCATGAGCTTCCATAACATCTTGAGGCAACAAGAAACGTTTTGTGATATCCTTTGACACTTCACCCGCCATATAATCACGCTGAACACTATTCACCAATGGGTTTTTATTTGAGTTTTCCTGTTTCACTTCTTCATTATTACGCTCAAGTAAAGACATGATTTGTTTATCGGTTGAATTTGCCTTACGAACCAATGCACGCTCATAACGATACGTAATATAGTTGTGAGCCACCGCAAAACAACGATGCTCCATCAATTCACCCTCAACCATATCCTGAATTTCTTCAACATTTGGACTTCTCTTTAAATTTTCACATTTATCGATAACACTCTGTGCCACAGAATGAATTAATTCATCAGACATTTGATTATGTGTAGTTGCTTTATTGGCTTTTTTAATCGCATTTTCAATTTTCGATGCATCAAAAACGACTTCTTCTCCACTTCTTTTAATTACATTCATACTATTCCTCCTAAAATAGTTGAACCTTCAACTATTTTTAATGACTATCTTAAGTATACTTATATTTTTTTCTAAAACAAGACTTTACATTCCTACAAAATAATGCTTAAGCGATAAGTAAAGGATACCAGTTTCTTTATTTTAAAAATTCAATTAATTTGTATAAATTTTTCATTTTATTTACTATTTTGTGCAGCCCTCCTTTACACATAGGATAACTCCTATACAGACATCATTTATGTCACTTATATTTTTTTAATATTTCATGTTAAATTCACATACACTTGATACAATAGAAGAAAGAAAAGGAGATCATATTATGGATTACAAAATCAAAGGGGATTCTGATTGCCCTATCGTTGAAATCAATTTACAGAATAATGAAACGATAAAAATCGAAAGAGGCTCAATGGCCTACATGTCTAATGTTACAATCGAAGGTAAAATGAACAGCAACAAGAAAGGTCTAGGTGGTGTATTAGGAGCCATTGGACGAAGTCTTACAAGTGGTGAAAGTATGTTTATCACAGAAGCCACTGGTACAAGTCATGATGGTTTACTGGGTATTGCACCTTCCATTCCAGGAAAAATTGTATGTTTAGAAGTCAATTCACAAAATCACTACTATTTAAACAATGGAGCTTTTCTAGCCTGCGATAATAGTGTGAGCTATGAAATGAAAACGCAAAGCGTAGGAAAAGCATTGTTTGGTGGAACTGGTGGATTCTTTGTCATGCATACATTTGGTCAAGGAGACCTTTTAATCAATGCATATGGAGATATCATGGAAATCAATGTAGACGATGCACACCCAATCACAATCGACAATGAACATGTTGTCGCATGGGATGATTCTTTAGATTATGAAATCAAGATTGCTTCTGGAACATTTGGATTTACTACTGGTGAAGGTTTAGTCAATGTATTCCACGGCAACGGAAAAGTATACATTCAATCTCGTAACCTTCATTCACTTGCCGATGCATTGACCCCATTCATTCCTCAAAGCAAAGACTAAAAAAGCACTATAGTAACTGAAAAAAATTTTTTAGCCAAATGTACAAAATTTGTACAAAACTATCACAAAAACACATGAGATTAACATCCATTTGTTTCTTTAGACAGTTGTTCATCAATGAAAAAAGTATGAGCTCTTAGTTGAGTTCATACTTTTTATTTGCATTAAATCAAAATATGGTTTTCTCTCATGCGTTGTCCATTACAATAAGTGCAGGCACATTGCCCACGAATATACTTTTCGACTCGCATACCGATTGAAAGAAGATATTTACGTTTGCAGTCTTTACATTCCCACCAAACCCGTAAGCCACTAGATGGCAATACTTCATCTGGATAAACTTCCATCAAAGTGTTTTCAAAATTGCACCATTCTTCAAGCAATTCTGGATAAAGATCTTGCAAACTGTTAATACCTACACAGGCTTTCCGATTATCACATATTGGGCATATAAAATTTGGATTAATTCTGTCCCTTACAGTAGCAATATATGTACCACCACAGTCTGGACAAATCCATTCAGCTCTATAGACGCTCGTAGATAAAACTTCTGAAGGCTTTTTATCATTTTTAGGAGACCATTCCTTTGCAAGTTCTGGTTTTAAAGCTTTTAAAGAATTTACCTCAGGATCAAGTTTAGTATTATCACAAATCTGACATTTAAATCCATTTTCAACTAATTCTCTTACTCTTGCTTTAAAATGATGCCCTTTTTCACAAACAAAGGAATAATAATTATCTGGGGTTGCCAGAACTTCACTAGGTTTCTTGTCATTTGCTTCATAATCCCAAAGAGGGACAATCTCAGGATATATAGTAGCTAAATCATTTACACCCTGTTGAATTCGAGTATTATTGCAAATTGGACATCTACCGTCAACGTCAATTTCTCTTTTGATTGTTCGTTGATATGAATGTCCGTGTTCACATTTCCACCATACCAATATGTTTGTATTTGCAATCATTTCGCAGGCTTTATTCCCATTCTTAGCCTCATCATAGTTTTTTGTTATTTCTGGGTAAAGAGTCTGTAAATCGTTATAGCCAAAAAGCACTTGTGAATTTTTGCATACAGGACATCTAAAACCTCTATCCTCAATGTATGTTGCCGGATCTTCAAAACTATGGCCATGTTCACAAATCCATTTACGAGGTGTGTCATCTGAGACAAGCAGATTTTCAAAAGGAATATCGTTATCTTCGCAATAGAACTTTTTCAATTTCGGATGACGTTCACCAAAAGTAAAAATTTTATTGCACACAGGACATTTTCCATAACCATTCGCCCGTACTCTTACTATTGATTTCCATTTATGACCATGCTCACAATGCCAAATTGCTTCATAATCAGAGCCGTTAGTCACCTCGTATGGCGATTTATCATTTAACTCATCCCATTCTTTTACAAGTTCAGGATGATGAGTTCCAAAACTGTCTTTATAACGAACCTTGCTTCCTCTACAATATGGGCAACCTGTATTTCCACGTTTTAAAGCTTTGATTTTCAAATGAATAGATTGCTCATATTCTCCATGTTCAGGACAAATCCATTTTACGGTTGTTCTAACAGGATCATACAGTTCATTGATAGGAATAGGGTTATTTGGAGAATAGTACGGAATCAATTGTGGATATTCTTCTCCTATAGAGATTGCTCTAGTTTTCTTACAGCATGCTGGGCAGGAAGCAACAGGATGATCTTTTGTTCTTTTTTTTGTAAAAACTCTACTAAAAATTGTGCTCGACCATTCATAACCACAAACATGGCATTTCCAGTTGATTACCTGATTAGACGAAATCCCTAAAGTATTCAAATCAATATCAGGATTTAATTCTTCAATTACATCCAGTGCCAATTCTGTTCGCAGTGTTCTAAAATCTGTTACTCCTGGATAAACCCTACATTTATTATCCGTCTCACACGCAGGGCATTTATTTGTCTTCCTACGACTATCGATTCTTGCCTGCCATTCACTGCCACATTTGGGACATTTGAACCATACAACCTTGTCGCTGAATAAAGATACTGTTGTAGGATCGATTGTATTCTTTTCGTAATCCCAGAATTTCATCACCTCTGGTCTATTTGCAATACTTTGTGATTTTTTCTTACAAATAGGACATTTATACGTTCTTGTTCCAAAAGTATCAATATTAGCTTGGAAACTATGACCATGTTCACATTTGAAATAAGCCTTCTTATGCGATGCAAATCCCACTTCATTTGGATCCAGCTCATTTTTCTCATAATCCCAACACTTTAGTAATTCAGGATATTTTTCTGCAAAACTAAGCGTCGCTTGTCTACTCATCGTCAAATCCTCCTAACAAGTCATTAATACATGCGAGATTCTCATCACTCGTGCAGTTTTCTAATTTTTGAACATCCAATTCCATATCTGGATATAAAACATCTGATTCTAAACTGCTTGGATTTATATTTTGCCCAAACATTCCATCAAGTCCTTCTTTTTGAAGAATTTCATTGCATAAGTCAGGGTACACATACGTTTCTAGAACCTTCTTACATTTCAAAACAACCTCTGCCGAATATTGATTGATTTTGTTTGTGTTAACTGTTCTTAGCTTTTCAACCTCATTTTGCAGGTTTGTAATTTCTGAGTTTAATCTGTTGATTTGTTTTTCCATAGCTTTTTTTCTTCTAGAATTCTTCCGGCAGATTGACAAACTTCACCATAATAAGTATCTCTTTGCATAATTGCCGTCTTTAATTTGCTTCGTGTGTTATTGACAGCAAGAAAAGAATCTACATCAAGTCTTTCCCATGTTACAACCGGCAACAGAAATTCCTTTTCAGTATTCGAATTGATTTTGCTTATATATTCCCACACTCGTGGATTGCGTCGAATCGAATAATGTTTGATTTCTGGATGCCCATGATTCTGAGCATATAAAGCAAATTCTGTAGATGTAATTTCACGCTCTGGATATTTCAAATGAAACTCATTGACCAAAGCAATCGCTTCATCTTCATTAAATGACTTAGGTCGTGCCATATTATTCTCCCCTTTTTCCTTTCTGTTTGTTTTGTATTTTCTGCATATGCATTTGTTCCATTTTGTACTGCTGGTATGAATATGCTGTGTTTTGAAGTTTTAAAATTGCCTGTTCCAAATCTTCTTTATATTTATCGTGAAGTCGATATGCTTTTACGATACTCCCAAGAGTTGTAAGCTGCTCATATAAACTGTTTCCAATTTTTTCCTTTGGATCCTTGAAGCTCTTGCCAGTTTCTCTATAATAGATACAATTCTCGCATCCACCAATAAGACCATTCTCGTTGACAACAGTCTTACAATACGAAAAATCATGATTCTTCACCTGTTCGTTGCAGCAAAGTTTTCCAGAGCCAAGTGCAAAATATTCACCACCTGTTAACGGTTGTGTATTTCGTTTACTGATTGAATAGTTTTGAGTCCCGTTAATCATCTTCATGTACTGCCTACGGGCTTTGCATTCGACAAATTCTGTGACATTAGAGTAATAGTGTGCTCCAATGTCTGTTCCATTCTGTCCTGCTAAAATCTCAGCAATCATAGGTGGAGCTCCTTCCATGACCATGTTAATCATTGCTAAATGACGAGTATCCCCTAGATAGATATAATGGATTTCGTCTTGTGCTAAATAACGATCTTTTTTGTCATAAACAATTTGATAGTTGTACCGCTCATTCACGATCTGTTCAAAGAAATAGCGAAGACAGGTACACATGTTTACATATGTAAAATATCTACTTGTATAAGATGTACAACATCCCCAATGTTCATAATGTGTGTCTGCAATAAATAAAGTATTAAGTTCGTTTACAGGATATTCTTTAGTTTCTTCAATGTACCAGTTGATTAGATTCGCCATTTCATCGGGGATTCGGTACGTTACACGTTGATAATCATCTTCAATTTTATATGCAACAGTTTTATGTGCACCTTTTAATTTATCTTTCATGATAGTCAGTTTCCAAACATCGCCTGACTTTTTCAAACAGTCCCTTGGTGTGAGAACAAACTCACGTGGACGCATTGGTATAACACCTGACAGATTCCACCAAAGATATACTGGAAAGAAGAACAAACGCTCATGCATATCAGTTGTTTCGTTCCAGAATCTTTTTAGAATGTCATGGAACTTGAAATATGATTCAAACGAAGCAAGCATACGCTGAGACGACCCCGAACGTTTTCTCATATCTTCTTCAAGATCTTCCAGCACTCCTAAAACACGTTCAAGTAACGATTCATCACCTGTTTTTAACAAGGAGAAGAATTCCCCAATCAGATTAGCTTTATAATATTCATAATCATCTCGAAAAAAGCGCATCTTAAAATCATATGTTTTTACAAAGTGTTTAAGCTGACATAAGAAATCTCTTAATGTTCCAAAAGCAAGATCACCGAACTTAAAGATTACATAGGTTTTTAAGTTCTTCACAAAATCTTCCAATGAAATCCCTAGAATATCCAAAAAGCTTTGGCATTCTTCATCAATTTCAAAATTTAAACTAAAGGTAGCATATTCATCCGTTACAACCCAAGCATCATCATTGAAATAGCCATATATAATAATTCCTTTTTTCTTGTTATCAAGAAAGATTCTATTTGCCTTTCGGTAGGAACGTTCACTCAATTCAGGAATCATAAGTACCGATGTAATGATGTTATTTTTAGCCATTTTTTGCTACCTCCTTAACAATATCGTTCATAATCTTAAATTCTTCTTCTCCATAGTTTTCTTTCACACAAATCAAGACTTCTTGAAGTTTCGGAGCAATCACTTCTGTCACAATAGTTTTCAAGCGGTCTTTTTCCACCAAGGATGGTGCTTCTTTATATTGTCGAAGTAACTCTTTAGACATTGCAGCTAGATGAAAAATCGTTGCCTTTGTCGACACTTCATAGGGGCATCCAATACAGGTACCTCTTTGAGAAAAAGGACATTGTTTCTTCATTGCCAGCATCATACAGTGACTCCCGTTCGTCTTTGACAAAGCCTCACCGTTTCCAATTCTATGTAGAATCATAAGAATTTCTTCTTTATTAACAGAATTGCAGATTTCAACAGCAGTCTGTTTTGCCTGTTCAGTTGCACTTTGCATTACGCCAATAGAGTTTTCAATTTCTAAAGGAGACATTTCCAACTCTTGAATTGCTTTTGTTTGATTCTCAATCTCAAGATTTGTAAACAGTTCTCCATAAAGCATTCGTAAAAGCATTGTTGCAACATTTGATAATACACCACGTTCTAAAAGTTCATGCACGACAAATTCTAGAGAACAGCCTGTCATTTTCTGATCTCGTAAATATTTACGTGTTGTTTTGGCAAATGTCATATAAGAGCCTTTATGTGATCGTGCTCTAGAAGCAAGCTCGTAACCTTTCACATTAAAATCTCCATTCGACGCAATAACATCGCTCGTCAAGTTTTCAATCATCTGTAAAAAGCTTTTATTCATTTGACGACAGTGAAAATTTGAAGTAAGGAACAATTCACCAATCTTGTCGCCCATAGCTTTCTTGATATCTCGGTATGCTCTAATTTCTCGGATTAGTGGAGTATCTGGATCAGTTCCAGAAAGTTGGAAATGTGCCTCTGCAACAGCAAATAGTGTTCCAAAATGCACTTCCAAAGATGAAGGAATGTGAAAATGAATAGAAGGAACCCCTGAATATGCTTTTGTTTTATTTGGAACAGGCATAGTGGCATCCAATATATAACAAATTGAGGCCTGAGTTTTTTTGCTTCTTCATTTGTGAATGTACCTTCTTTGACTTTTTGCAGTACATCCTCAGGCGGACATGGAAGCTGCGGATGAGGAAATTGTTTCAAATCCGTAATTCTTAATGCACATATAAAATGAAGTGACATAAATAGCCATGCATCTACATATGCTTTAGACTCTGCAGACTTTTGATACATATGATTCTCACTAATATAATCTTCATTAAGTAAGTGATAAAGCAGTTTAAGATAGAAATCTTTGCTGTATGCATCATTATTTTCCTGTTTCTTATAATTATTCACTTGATATAAACTACTGAATCCTGTTGTTATATCTCTACTTTCACTTAACCAGTTAATAAACATGACAAGCACTTCAGCATCGCAACGCTTCAAATGGTCAGTGGCACACGAAACAAGATAACCTATTTCTTTTTCATCTGAAAAAGCAAGTTCGCCCGGTAAAAAATAAAGCAGAAAATCAATGACTGCAAAAACTGAAGTTCTATCCAAAGTAACGCCACGTTTAAATCTTTTAAAATACCCATAAGTTTCAGGTAACTCCCGTTCAAACAATTTCATCAGCTTATTGTGTTTTTCATCATAGGTTTCATTACTAGACTTACAGTATTCTTCTATCTGATCACGATGGTTTTCCCATAACTCGTCAGATACGTACAGTTCTTTATTGATGATTTCAGGGCTCTCATTAAACCAATTGTTCGAAACGAAGAAGCTAATAATCTTAGTTTTGACCGCATTGCCGTTCTCACAATACTTGCTCGTCATTAAATTCAGTTTTTCATTCAGATTGACCATAGATTCTTTCAGCCCTCCACATCGAATAATCAAGTACCTCATCTTCAACATCATTAAGCTGTTTAATCAACTCACTCTTGTTTTGGATATAAGTAGTTGCAGAATTTGGGTTTTTATCACCCCTATAAAACATAATTGTTGGAACAGTTTCGCCATATTGCACAAGTTTCATCGTAAAAAAGTGACGGAATATATGAGGACTTAACGAATGTGTAAATAACATTTGACCGTAACTCTGCGTTCTTGGGTTATCACTGAGTAACATGAGTTTTCGTGCTTCTTCTACAACCTTTTTAAATTCGTATAAATATGCGTTGTAGGTGATAGCCATACCGTTATTATTTGTTGTCAACGGACCATAATCCGTTTCGTACTTGCGGTCTTCAATAAAGTCCATATATTCATTGTAAATTTCACTGAACACATTGATAAAATTCGGATACACTTTTTGTTCACGGTGTTTTTTAATCCCACCGACAGGAACACCATCGCTTCTAAGGTTGAGTTCTGTCGAAATATCAATTGTTATATTTCGGATTTTTGTTCCTTCCCACTCAAACTTGATTCCGCCATATTCTTCACGACGAACGTTACATGCCTCTGATGGACGGAGTCCAGCAAATGCACCTAGAGCAACAAGCATCATAATGTTTTGGTGTCTATCTAAAACAACACTCATAATAATTTGGAACGCATCTTTAGTGATGTCTCTAAATATAGGATTTAAGTATTCTTTGCAACGAATTTCAAAAGCCAATCTTTCAACCTTCTCAACTTTTCTTGTTCTTGCATTCGCACGTCTAGTCGTTTGATAGATTTTGTGCCAGTCAACCTTTGTTTTATAGCCTTCATCTTCAATCTTGCGAATGAAATCAATTACTATATTCACACATCGTCCAACTGTATTCTTACTACGTCCCTTAACATTCTCATCACCATTCAATGTGCAGGCACCGTATTTTTGTAGAAAGGTAATAATCATATTCGAGTTGATATCCGTCAATTTTTTAATGTGATAGTCTTCAAAGAAACAAAAGTTTAAGAAACGACAAACAAATGTAACACTCTGAGCGTTGTTGCTTTCTAAACTCATCAAAGCATTGTTTGATTTACCAACAAAACGGTCATATGTTGTAAACATCATTGGAATTCCTCCACTTTTTAAGACAATCAATGTTCTTGTAACAATTCGTCCGCCTGCTACAACCAATTGATGATTATATGTGGCGAAGAATAATTTGTTGTTTGACTTTTGAATTTTCATATTTACCTCCACATGATGATAAGTATTGTATAAAGTACGCATTCATATTGTTACTGCGAACCTTCCTAAATTCATAATAGCATAATAAGTTTGTATTTCAATACGTTCAAGTGAATCTTTTCGAAATTTCTTTTTTTCCATTTATACTGTTTATGCTAAATATCTGATAGTGTAACTTATACGCCGTGTTTTGCTAGTTTATACGCTTAATCACCCTGGTGATTGGTTGTTTTAAGTTGTGAAAAAGTCTATAATTAAAACATGAGATATTATTTTAAAACAACACATGAAGACAAACGAAATAATCGAACATGGCAAAATCTCAAGTACCTCTTTAAGGATGTTAACCTACTTGACGGAACTGTAGATTCGCTGATTGATATATCTTCTTCGATTGAACAAGGTGACACCATCTATTTCTACGATTTTTCAATGTTAAAAGATGATTTTAGTAGCATGAATCAGCTTGTAGATTTTTACATGGACTGTTACAAAAGAGGCATCGAACTATGTTTTATCAACACACCAGGTTGTGATACTAAGAATATTGAAAATCTGTTCTCCATTTTCAAATCATTCATCGACAAAGAAGATCGTTACAAATACATTCGCAATATTGTTAACATTTGCGGTGATTGTGCAAATAACGGTAGGAATATGGCTTTTGACCTAAAGAGTGCATCTTTACAGCTGGCAAAAGATAACGGCACTGTCATCGGCAAAAGAAAAGGGTCTTTAACAAATGATCCAAATGTAGAAAAGATAAAAAGTATTATCTTAAGCAATGCTAAAACTTTTGGTGGTAAGTTATCCGATAAAGAAATCATGGAACAATTCAATATCAAGCGAACCACTTTTTATAAATACAAGAAACACCTAAAGGAGGAGAAACCTATTAAATAGGCTTCTTTTTTTCACGAATTTGAAGTATCTCTCTTCCTAAACCGCATATCCGCCCTAAAAATGTATTTTATCCACTTGAGATTGAATCAGTTTTTTGATTGTATATGCGAAACTTCAAGGAGCTTTTAGCTGTTTTGAAAATTCGATATTGATTTCCAACAAGATTGGGCAATGGTCAGAACCATAAGTGTCATCTAAAATCTTTGAATCCACAATGCAATCCTTTAATTCACGGGAAACAAGCCAGTAATCTAAACGTAAGCCATGATTGTTTTTACGAGCATTGCCTACATAACTCCACCAACTAAACTGGATACGTTCCGGATATTTCATTCGATAAGTGTCAATAAATTCATCCAATAAATTTTCTCGAAAACTAGCACGTTCTTGCTCCGTAAAACCGGGAAAGTTATCCGCAAATGGATCAATAACATCGATATAATTGTTGGCTACGTTCAAATCTCCACAAATCATAATTGGTTTATTCAGTGATTTAACATATTTACCAAAAGCAACGTCCCATCCGAGACGAAAATCCAAACGGTTCAAACCAATTCCAGACGTTGGAACGTACACATTTACAATATAAACATCAGGATATTCAACGGTAATGACTCGACCTTCATTGTCGAACGCTTCAACACCAATACCAAATTCAACGGATAATGGCTTATTCTTGCAAAGGACCATCGTACCACTGTATCCATTACGCTCAGCACTGTTTACGTACTGGAACGGATACATTTCAGAATTAATTTCGAATTGATCTGATCTAGCTTTGATTTCCTGAAGACAAACAATATCCGCATCGAATTGGGTAAGAGTATCCGTAAACCCTTTTTTCAGAATTGCTCGAATGCCGTTGACATTCCACGATACACAAATCATTTAATTTCACCTCCGATTTGTTTGCAAAGGATTGGATCACCTCTACATTTGAAGCATAACACGTAGATCTAAGCTAAGTCGCGTCATCTTCTTAGTGATTTTATCGAGCTGTTTATGCCGATTTGGTGAGGACCAACCTCTTGTGGCCGTATAATAGCATCAACAAAGTGGTGAAGTCGCGTCATCTTCTTAGTGATTTTGCCAAAACAGAAAAACTTCTATATGCAAACTTCTTCTTATGCCGGCATAAGCAAATGTCGAAAAAGGGTTCAAAATGGCCTATTTATCGTGTTTTTTAGGTTTTATTCTTTTTATTCTGACAAAATTTCGAGGCAAAAGGGATACACTCGTATTAAAAGCAAAGCAAAAGCTTTTTAGCTTGAGAAAACGATTCTTTTTTGATGCTATTGTGGAACTCTAGAGGGAGTAATGAACCCCAACAGGCAAACAGGGTCGAAGTTTTGTCCGTATTTTCGATGATTATAAAGATTGCAGGAGCAGACGGTTTCTCGATTGTGACAAGAAGTTTTTTCAGATGCTTCGAAAGTATGCTTGAATTGAAAATTTTCTTCAAAGCATTACATTTAGAGTGTGTAAATTTCGTAATGGTTAAGAGATTGTTTGGAGTTAATCGTAAATTTGTTTGGATATTACAACGAATAAAGATAAAAAAAAGACAATCTCAACGAGAAAGTCTTAAATCTTTTTCGAGCATCAATTATCCAAATCAAGTGAAATGAAGTTTCTTGATTCATCAAAAGGTCTAATTTGTATTCCAATAGTAACGATGTATGTTTGATTATCAATTTGATACTCAGAACCATAACAGATAAAGGTTAAAAAACCTTCTACTTCTGCTAAATCAACACCGTTTTTAATGTCTGCAAATTGTATCATTTCTTCACAGTCATGAAGATTGCATACTTTTATCTCAGCTGTTTTATCTTTGTTGGCTACGTCGAAGTACTTAAAGATAGCAGCACAATCGTAGTTTTTGTATGTAATCAGTTTTTCGAGCATCTTTTCTGTTTCATTATTATGGTTTTCTAATTCAGAACCTATGCAGTCTATTACTGATTTACTGTTTAAAATCCTCATAACAGTATTCTAGCAAGTCTTTCTCTGGTTGTAAACGCTTAAGCTTTTATTTATAATATTAATAGTGTTCGTATAGAAAGGTTAAGCTTTGAGAAATATTCAGAAATAACATTTTCAAAGCTGATAAAGGTTTGTTTAAGTTATGGTTCAAATTAATAATCGTATGCATGGAATGAAAGGAAAGGATGCGTTAGGATTTTTACTAAATAGTTTATGCGTTAAGCCTTATTTAAAAAAGGTTGATGAGAATATTAAGGTTGGACGAGATGGATTTTCTAATCAAGATCAATTTCGTGCACATTATGTAATTACTTTTTATGACGATTCTAAATGGTGCATATATTCAACAACTTCGTGTAGATCTGATAGAATAGAAGGGATTCAATGGATTGCGTATAATTTTAAAGATATTCAGAATATCGAAAAGGCATATTTAATATATTCAAACACATCAAATAAAAGAGATTTAGATAATTTCAAAAAATTAAATAAAGATATTGAGAATCGTATTTCTTACTCAAGTTTAAATGGGATTTTATCACAATCACGCTTATTTGATTTAATAGAAGAAAAAGCACTAAAATCGTATAATAGCGGAGCTCAAAAAACTTATAAAGGAAACATATACGAAGTTTTGATATCTACTATTTTATCTTATACTGATAATTTGAAATTATTACAAGGTGGTTCCAATCAAGAATATGTTGGTATGTATTATGATGTATTTAAAAGCGTTATTTTTAATTTAGATATTAAAGATATGCAAAAAATTGAAAAGATAGAAGCTACCAATGACAAAAATAAAATAGGTAAATTACCATCTGGTGGAAACCCGAAAACCGATGTTTTAGTAAATATCATGTATAAAAACAAAAATACAGAAACACGAACAATCAGCTGTAAAAGGAGTGTGGAAGATTCTGTTTCTGTTCATGAATACAAAGCTGATGATTTCGCTGACGTTTTAGATAAGAACAACGAAAAGCTTCGACGTTACCTAAATGAATTTCAAAAAGTTGGAGCAGCAACACAAATGAAAGAAGAAGATAAAAAAGGGTTGGAGCAAGAATTAAAACCTTTACTGAAAAAATTGTGTCGATGGGTCATTGGTGGATATGGTGGTAAAGGTCAAGGAATACAAAATGCTGATTATATATTAATGTATGACGAAGTAAATATTGTTCCTACTATACATACACTCGAGGATTACTGTGATATACTTTTGCGTTCTAAAAAAACTTTTGGTACACCTTTCAGTTGGACTTACCCTTCTAAAAAAAGAGTAGGATTTAGTTACAAGCATTATCAAATGCTTGTAACATTTTTTTTGCAACAGCTCTTATCATTGGAACACAAACGCTATTGCCAATTTGACGATACATTTGTGTTCTTGAGACAGGAAACTTAAAATCATCTGGAAATCCCATTAATCTTTTGCACTCTAATTCTGATAGAAGTCTTAGCCCTGTCTCTCCTCCTTTAACAAAAGTACCTGTTAGCCTTTGGATTTTATGATAGCTAGCACAAAACGTTTTGATTTGGATTTCAGAACTTTTGTCGACAATCTGAGGTCTTCCGTCGTCCTTTTTAAATAGATAGGATTGTTGTAAATGCTTAGAGATAGAATACCCTGAAGGATTGTCTTCTAATATTTCATTTATGTATGTAGTTTTTCCTGCACTTTTAGGAAATTCAAAATCCTTGATATTTAAGTCTTTCCTAAATCCTACAATGATAACCCTTTTCCTCGTTTGAGGCAGTCCGAAATCTTTTGCATTCATTAGTTCATGATAAACATCATATCCAGCTTCTGATAAACAATTTAAAATAATCTTAAAAGTTTCACCATTTTGAATTGTAAGCAATCCCTGAACATTCTCTAGAAGAAACATTTTTGGCATGTGATATTTTAAGATTCTTAAAACATCAAAAAACAAAGTCCCTTGTGTAGCGTGTTCAAAGCCTTGTCGCTTACCTATTGTTGAGAAAGGTTGGCACGGAAAGCCGGCTAATAAAATGTCATGATTTGGGATGTCTTTAGCATTTATTTGCGTAATATCGCCATAAGGTAGATCTCCATAGTTAGCTTGATATGTTTTTTGTGCATATTTATCCCATTCAGAACTAAAAACACATTTCGTTCTGCTAGATTCAAATCCTTTTCGAATTCCGCCAATCCCTGCGAATAAATCTATAAATGTCAATTCATTATTTTTCACTTAAAATATCTCCTTTTCCATATATCGAATAACTTCATTGCCTTTTTCTGTAATATAATACTTTCCATGTTCGGAATATTTACTAATCAAGTTTAAATTGATTAAAGCTTTTATAATCTGATTTGTTTTTGCTAAAGAAAAATGTATGTTTTTTGATATTTCAATTTGAGAATCAATGATTATCTTTGTTTGTTTATAATTTATTTCTATGGATTTCATATAATTCAACAATTTGTATTCATCATTTGAAAATCTACTTAACTTCATTAATTCGCTCCTTTTTATTATATATATAGTATATAATACATTATATTAAAAAGCAATGAAACATTATATTATATAACAATATAATGTAACGCTATTAAATGTTTAACTTGTGAAATATATTTTACAACATTCGAAATAACCTCTAATCATTCTTCAATCTATTCTTTTTACTCGTAGCAATCGAGAAAACCTGTCATTTTCTTCGGGCTTTCCTCCTTATATATAGTGGGCATGTTTGGGTGTTGTTTTGTGTATGCTCATTACTTGTTTTGCTCGGATGTTGATAGAAGTGAGTGTTTTTTGTTTTTTGTGGGGTGAGTGGTCTTAGAGGCAATGTCGCTTTTCTTTATAAGTGAACCTCATTCATATTAAATATTCAACGGAGTCGACAGACTCCAAGATAGTGTTTGGCACTTTTCAAAAGTGGTGTGGCTTATTGTATTTGTTAAAGAAATGAGGTAACAATAAAATGAGAAAATTTAAAACAAAACAGATAGTAGCAGCAGGTCTGTCTGCTTTAATGATGATGTGCAGTGCTACATCAGTCTTTGCAGCAGAGCCAGACAGCAAGACGAACACGTTGAATTACCAAGTAACATCACGCTACGATTGGATGATTCACAGTGCTATCGACTTTGGTGCTGACGCTGGAACAAATCATACCGTTGATCGTACAGGCAATCAGGTCAAGGTCTTGAAGAACGTTATTCCTGAAGGCAAGTATCTGAACATTTCAGTCAAAGGCTCAGGAGCGAATGATGCGTTCACAGTGGACAACGGAGGAAGCGAAGTCTTAAATTACGATGTTTCAGACGATAATGGTGCTGTGGGTGTGAACGGGAATGTGCTGAGTATACCAGCAGGTACAAACACAGCTACTCAGAACATGGGTTTTAAATTGAATACAACTAAGAAATCTGCTGAGGATGCTGGACAGTATAATGGACGAGTTATCTACAATGCAAGCGTAGGTGACAAGAATGGTGGAACGACTTCTGGTGGTTCTGGAAGTACTGGTGGAACAACCGAGGGTGGAAGCTCAGGAGGAACTGTTACGACTCCATCAGAACTTAAAACACTAGATATCGAAGGAACTAAATATGTTGTTTTAGAGGAACGAGAAAAAAATCAAGTGTTAGTTATGACAGCTAGTAGCATTGGAGATAAGGTATTCCAATCAACTAACCGTACAGACGGGCAAAATGCTAACACGTATGAAGGCAGTGATATCGACAAATATCTAGAAAATAAATGGTACAACGGCTTATCTTCCACAATGAAGACGGCTATTCAGTCAACAAATATTAAACAGGATTCGTATGTATTTTATGATGACCATGAATCAATGCAAGAAACAGGTCCGAAGGGTCAAGTATACAATACTATCAATCGTCATGTATTCTTGCCTAGTTTGAGCGAAATTGGAAAGGCTGTTGATTTAAAGAATCCAGATAAAGTGAAAGCGTTCTTGAATGGCGATTACATCTGGACAAGAGACAGCTATCAGGCCTGCAATACCGATGTTGTATGTTTGGATGCCTACAACGGTTGTATAAACAACTTCTTTTTAAACGATACACATGAAGTGTGTCCTGCTTTCGTCATTGATTTATCTCATGTCAATTACTCAGTCGTAAAATAATCCAAAAACAATCAAAGCAGGCTCGCCCTACTTTTTTTTTGCACCCTCACTTATACTTTTCGCTTTTATCGACCGTTCTCGTCATTTCGGTTGAGCACAAACAAGAAAAACTCTGCTAAGCTTCTAAGCAGAGGAGGTGAACGAGATGAAAACTGTAAGTTGTTTTGAGCTCTATCCTAGTATTCTTGGAGCGGAAAAAGTAAGAAATCTATTGTTTGAAATCTTTCCATTTATGCACACGTCTTTAAATGATGATGTTCTTGAAATGTACATTACCAAAGAAGAATGAGTATTTGTATTGAATGAACTAAGTAAGCTCAATAATTATTCCGTTACAATTCCAGACGGCATCGAAGAAAGTGTGACATTGACTTCCATGCCGATTGAGACGGCAATTGTTGAACGGTATGGAGTATTGTATAATCTCATGTTTGAGGCAGAGTATGTGCAAAAAGATGTAGACGATGAAACTTTAGTCAGTGATAGAAATGGTGGAGGTTCTGACTTTCTTATAGGTAAGAAGTTCTCAGCAAGCTTTGACCTTGACGAAGAGTATCAGTCATATCTTTACAAGCGGTCCGAAGCCTAACCTAAAAAGAACCAGTATACCCCATCAAGCTATACTGGCTCATAGTTCTTTCCTTTGTTTGTTTTTTTATCTCTCTCTTCGTCCTGTGTACAAAACTCTTAGCACAAGAGGCCTTTCTGCGTAAACAAAACGCCTGTATCTTTCCTCTATACTAACGTGTACAAAACACGACTATGAATCAATTGTACACGTAAATATTCTGTCCAAGGGAAAGAGTCGTGAACAAAACTCTTCACGCACGATGAACATGGGCTCTACGCTACTCCGAACGTATTGTCTACATCCTTTTACTTACGTGATTTTCACGCCTTTTTATTTACAGCCATCACCTTTACAATCAATACAAGATCGAACGCATTTATTGCCCTTTAATTTTTTAAAGCTTTCTTCACTAATTGTATGTTCCATTCGACAAGCTTCTTCTTCTGCAAGAATCGGTTCTACACCCGCATGCAGCAATTGATTTTTAAAATAAACATGTCTTTCATACACTTGAGTTGCCTGTAGTTGACCTTGTTCTGTAAAAAAGATATATCCCGTTTTATCTGTATAAATCAATTCTTTTTCTTTCAAGTCCTTTAAAGCATGTGAAACACTCGGTTTAGAAAAACCTAAAGCCGCAGCTACATCAATAGCACGAACATGGTCTTGTTGAGACTTTAATACATATATTGTTTCTAAATAATCTTCCTGAGATTGTGTTAGTTGCATTTCTATCCCTCCGGTTAGCTTAAACTTACCATAAAAGTATAACAAAATTTCACATAAGATTCAAAACTTTTGCACAAAAATTAAAGTTAATATACACTTATAACGTATTAGAAAACAAAAGGAGAACAAAATATGTTTAAATGTAATAAATTATTAGGCGCATCCCTTGCAGTTGTAATGGGTGTTTCAGCTTGTGCCACAAATGTATTCGCAATCGATACATCTGTCATTGATGAAAAGTGGGGTAAACCAACCGTTGTATATGGTGGTGGTTTAACGAATGATCAAATTCAAAGTACACGTGATCTATTCGATATCGAAGATACAAATAACGTATATGAAACAAGCGTTGATGCCAATGATCTATATAACTACCTTGGAATTGCTGGCGGCGATACATCTAGCTTGATTTCAAGTGTTATGGTGCAAAAACAAGATGCAGGAAAAGGTGTCAAAGTTAAGATCATCACAGAAGATAACATCACAAAAATCACTTCAAACCAATATGCCAATGCCGCCATCACAGCTGGTGTTAGCGATGTTGAAATTGATGTAGCTTCTGTTTCAAAAGTAACGGGAGAATCTGCATTAACTGGTGTTTATAAAGCTTTAGAAGCCAATGGCGAAACATTAGATTTAGATCGTACTCAAGTTGCCCAAGATGAACTTGAAACGACAAATGAAATTGCCGAAAATAATGCAGATAATTCAAATTTTGATTCTGGACGCTTAGATCAAGCTATGGTTGAAATCAAACAAGAACTTGCCGAAATCAAAAAAAATCAAGGAAGTGCTGCAACAGCTGAACAAGTCGAACAAGTTGTAACAGACGCTTTAAAGAAATTTAATTTAAGTGACATTATCTCTCAAGATGATATTGATAAATTAATTGCGTTTGCCAAGAAGTACCAAAATACTTCAGCCATCGATTCGCAAGAAGTATTGGAACAATTAAACAAACTGTCTGGTAATTTGAAAAATCAATTATCTGGACTTATCAACAAAGCACAATCTGAGGGTTGGTTCGATAAAATCATCAACTTTATCAAAAGTCTGTTTAACTAAAACAAGGAAGTCTTAAGCGACTTCCTTTTCATTTGCCATACGATAAATTTCAAGCATATCCGTTTCATCCAATTCTTTAAATTTTCCGATTGTACGCGTATGCTCAAAACTACACTTATATGTTAATTCATACAATTCTTGTTCCGTACATTTACGTTTCAACAATTCTTGAATACTTGTAGGCATGCCAATCGATTTAAAAAACTCTTCCATCTTTTCAATTGTATTCAAAGCACAAGACAAAGTATCTGAATCATCCAAGCCAAACACACGATGTCCAAGTTTGGCAAATCGCGTTGGATTTTCCATATATACATGGTTTGCCCAACTATCCCAAATTGCAGCAAGTCCTGCTCCATGTGCTACATTAAACATACCACTCAATTCATGTTCCAATTGATGGCAAGCCCAATCCCCTAAAGAACGATCTCCTGTCATATCATTATGCGATACACTGCCTGCCCACATAATTTCAGCTCGAGCCTTTTCATTTGTAGGATCTTCCAAAAGAATCTTTGCGTTTTTGATTACTGTACGAACAACACTTTCTGCCATTTGATCCACCAAATCTAAAGTATCATAAGGCGTAAAATATCTTTCAAACGTATGCATAATAATATCTGTACATCCACACATTGTTTGATACTTAGATACTGTATATGTTAATTCTGGATTTAAAATAGAAAATTTAAAACATCCATATTCACTACTCAATCCACGTTTTAGATTTCCATCCTCATTTGTGATGACACTCGAATTACTCATTTCACTGCCTGTAGCCGCAAGCGTTAATATGCATCCCATTGGTAAAGCACCCTTTACCTTTTTCTTTCTTGCATAATAATCCCAGACATCACCCTCATTATAAACACCATACGCAATGCCCTTACTTGAATCTAACACACTTCCACCACCAACAGCTAAAATGAAGTCAACACCTTCTTCTTTACAAATTTGAATGCCTTCATTTACCTTTGAAAGTAATGGATTGGCAACTACACCACCACATAAACAATACGCAATATTTTCTTCATCCAACGCCTTTTTTACTCGATCCAAAAGACCAGATTTAATAGCACTTTGTCCACCATAATGAATCAACACTTTCTTTGGATGAAATACCTTTAAAATCTTTCCAACCTTTTTTTCTTCATCTTTACCAAAATACACTTTTGTAGGTGCATAAAACTTAAAATTTTCCATAATTACCCCTTAAATTCTTTTCATTGAAACAACTTCAATCAACAAGCTAATACCTGCCACAATGAGATAGGCAGCTAAAATATAATTGATGACTAAAGCACTTTGGAAAGGCATCACCATAAAGATAATACCCAATAGCAAATTGACCCAACCTGTTAAACTTAAATAATTGGTATTGATCACTCTAAAAAAGCTTAACCGAGAACCCCAAGTGATTTTTTGAATTCCATTCACCAATAAAACAAACGCAAACAAGAACGTCAAAGTACTTACTGTAATTGTGACTGGCATCGTACATAATAAACAACCTAACAAGATGTTTAAGATTCCACTAGCCAACCACATTGCATCTCTAAAGAAGAAAGTTGTCGTGATATACGAATAGATTTCACAAGCACCCCAAACAATCAATCCAATAGCTGCAATAATTTGAATCGTTGTGAATACTTTTTCTGGAAATGCAAAACATAAAATACCAATTAAAATCAAAACTACACTTAATATTATACCTATTCTTTTCGTCTTTTTATACCTTTCATTCCATTGTGTTGTGAATTCATCAATATAATCATAATCAGAATCAAACCATTTCATATGTAACACCTCCTTTATGACTTCAGTATACCACTATTTTTAGCACTTTCAACATCACAGTGCTATACACATTACAATATCTGTCTAATACGTCAACTTCTCGTAATTTTTATACATCTATACAAAAAACATCCCGTTGTGCTGTCACAACGGGTATTCTTTATGATTCATTCAATGCTTGTACTATTT
>QRFC01000656.1_pt1 | contig 32686 bp, 33 predicted proteins | sample 1861061 | NCBI WGS metagenome assembly QRFC01 (sample SAMN09711282, study PRJNA482702) | Human gut metagenome, whole genome shotgun sequencing project.
GGTTAGAATACCTGCCTGTCACGCAGGGGGTCGCGGGTTCGAGTCCCGTCCGTTCCGCCACTATTCGAGGCCATGCTATTGATTAGCATGGCCTTTTTTATGCTTGTTTTTTTCGGTATGCCATCCAGTATGCCATTGCCGTCCGGCTTGCACTGGCTCACCTGAGATAGCTTCGGACAACTCACTCACCTCTCATCTCGCTGGCAGTGCTCCCGGATAGTGTCGGGCGATGATGTTGTTCAGCTTATCAATCAACTCAGGTCGCTTGAATACGATGTGTGCAGTTCCCTTCTGAAAATACTTAATCACAAACATCTCATCCTCGTAACGGTTACTGTGCCTGTTCTCATGGATATGATCGCTGAGACGACGGGTAACGTCAGCGCGGTTGTAGGGAACCGGTTTGCCATCAAGAAGCATCAGCATACGCTCAAGGTCAGCTAACCGGTCACGCTGCCAGCCCCAGTTAAGCCCAAATCCCCACCGATCGAACTTGACTAGTCCGGTAACGATAATTTTCGCCCCAAACTTGCAGGGGAATTTGTCTTAAAATTCCAGCTTAAACCTTTGAACACATTTATCACTCCGCGCTCAAACACCTCGCCCTTGTTCAGATGCAGTTGCTCAAACGTGCTGAGAATATTCTCTTCGCTGACGGCAGGAATGTCATCCTTTTCCAGACTGTTGTACCACTGGTCATGAGCCTGAGCATCCATGAGCGAAATCATGCCCGACTTCTTCATCAGGTCTCGCCATATGCTGCGATCGAGATTACGGGTAATAGCTTTCATCGCCGCTTCTGGTTTCTCCATCAACCAGCAGCCGCAACGGAAATCCTGCTTCATAGCCCAGTCCAGAGCGGTTTTTCCCCCGATACTGCGGGTCAGCATCGAAACATCGTCCAGTTGTTGCATGAGCACTTCAATCTGCGCCAGCGCGGCATTACGTCCCGTGACAATACGCTCAATGCTGGTGGAGCAAATCACGTCGGTGTGGCCGGTTAATACTTCGGGTTTGGTGAGAGTAAGCTCTGACATTATTTCGTTCCTTATATAAAGCAAAGCGCCAGCCGGTGAGGGCTGGCGATTATGAGTAAGTGATGAGTACTGTTCGGTGGTTAATCTGTACTGGTCTGTCGCAGAAGTTGAAGATGACGGAGATCGCGAACGTCCTGACGCGCACGTTCAATCCAGGGCAACAGCACTGCTGAATCGGTGTTGTCTTCGTCGTTGTCGAAAATAATCATGTTCCCACAATCGATGTTGTCCTGCAGCCAGTCAATCAGAACGTTGAGAGCCACTTCGGTGGTTAATTTCTCCATGAGAATATCCTGTGCTTATTGGTGAGAAGATTTACCAGTCGAAAATGTCAAAGCCCGGCAGCACTTCGCCAAAGGCATCCAGATGAACAATGCCAACGGCGTAGCGACGGATAAGCGTCACTACTAACCGACGGCAGGCTTTCGACAGACCGAGACGTTTGAGGCGTAAGACCGGAAATGACCAGGCACCCAGGTGGAGCAGATAACCCGACCCGGTGTAACTAATCCATTCCGACTCACCAAAGTCTTCATTCTGGTGTGAAAGAGTAAACAGCAGAGCGTTGTCTTTCTCCGTAATATGCGCGGTACTGCACTGGATGCCATTAACGCGGGCGACGGGTGGAAGCGGATCTTCAACGACCAGCTTTCCGGGGGAGTCAGCAACGCGAAGGGAATAACCGTTATCACAGACCACATCGATCAGCGCAGCCAGTTCAATGCCGTCAATATCCACAGCGATCCGGCCCGCATTCAGGGCCAGAACGTTGATGGCGTCGGCTTCTACCGTCAGGGATAACTTCATCGATGCCCCCCACGGTATTTACCGGTGGTGATGTCGGTCACCGTTCTGTAATCGTTGCGAGTCATCAACCCGGTGGCTTTGCGGGCGCGGAGAATATCGATACTGGTGAGACGCGGCAACTGTGTTTCTGTACTGAAACCGTGACGATCGATGCGCACCAGATCGTACTTCTCCACAATAAAATTCACGGCGTCGCACAGTGATATACCGGCGTCGATATGCTCCTGAATCACACCGTCGTTGCCAAACGGCGTGTCGTTAAGCGTCAGACCGTAGTGACGATCCAACAGGTGGCTCAGAAGCCGTTGCCAGATCTCCACCGGTGACGGGCGTGATGTAGCCTCCTGCGTTGAGGATAGTGGTTGGGTTTGCATAGTGGGATCTCTTTGTTGATGGGTAAAACGAGGGTAAGTAGTAAGAAGCTTTACGCGGTTGCCGCTGGTGTCGGATAAATCGCCAGGTATACGTAACCATGCGAGCCGAGGGAGTCGGCCTCGCAGGTCAGCCCTTTTGCATAGAGCGTGACACAGTGCTGATGGCGGGGAGTGAGTTCACCGCTGGTGAGCATCAGTTCAAGCTGTTTGAGCAGCAGTGGAAATGCCTGGTCGAGATGCCGTAAATCCCCGTCGCTGAACTGTCCGGTGATGCTGGCCCGGTCAGCGAGATAATGCAGACAGTTGCCCGACTGCACCAGCCGTGCGCCAAAACAGGGCGTGATACTGCGTTTAAGCCCCCACCAGGGTTCAGTGATATCGTGGTTTACTGTCGGTATTTTATTCGACAATTTTAGCCTTCCTTAAACGTGTGTTAATTCAGCGTGACGCTGCGTAATACGACATAGGGGCCGTTGCGGTTCTGACGGCGTTCAGCGAAGACCGCGAGCACACCGCTGATATCCTGAACCTCCTGCCCAGCGTAGTGGCAGATGCTGCCAGACCATTTGTATTTACCCGTGCAGAAGGGAAACAACCGGGACTGCGGATGCTGGCGGTATATCGCCATAGCCTGACGTTTACTGATAATTTTCATTCGGTTATTCTCCTGTTGTGCTACAGCCAGCCACGATCTGCAAACGAGGTGATCTCCATGCCGCCGACCACCAGGTGGTCCAGCAAGCGGATATCAACCAGGTCCAGCGCCTGCTGAATACGCATAGTGACCTGACGGTCTGCCTTGCTGGGTTCAGCCTCCCCGGAGGGATGGCTATGGGCGACAATGACAGCGGCGCAGTTATGCTTCAGACCGGCCTTCACCACTTCGCGGGGATGGACCTGCGTATGGTTGATGGTGCCGGTAAATAGCGTTTCGTGGGCTATCAGGCGATGCTGGTTATCGAGAAAGAGCGCGGTAAACTCTTCCCGCTCCAGTGACGCGAGCTGCAGGCGCAGCCAGTCGCGGACGGCATGGCTGGAAGTAAATGACGCGCCGGTTTCACGTAGCTGGCACTCCAGCAGAGATAAGGCTTTCCTGACTGTCTGCTGGTCGGCAGGGGCTAATTCACGGGCAAACAACGGTAACTGTTGCTCCATAGCGGCTGACCTCAGTCGATGATGTGCATGATGGCGTTGCATTCCGCGTGGTTGAGCGCGTAGTCCCGCAGGCGGTAGTAGTGCTCCGTCATGGCGTCGCATTCGGTACGGCAGGCATGGTGGCTGAAAGCCATCAGACAGACCGCAATCCCTGCAGCTTCGGCACTCATGTCACCGCCGTTGCCGTTCATCGTGTTAAACAGCGACCAGAGTTCATCGTTCTCCACTTCCGGGGCCATAAACGCGCCGCCGTTGCTCAGCGTGTAAAAATTCCAGATGCCGCCGCTGTAGTCCGTGCAGAAGCGGTCCATCCACGCGAAGATGGTCGGCTCAAGGATTATCCACTGCGGAATGCTGCCAAAGTGCTGCGGCCAGAAGCTGATGCGGTTCTCATCGGTTACCGGTATAGCGATAATCTGATGCTGAGCCGCAGCAGGAGCATCTGCTGCGGGTGTGAACAGTGGCAGAGTGTTATCGGTCATGTTGTTTTTCCTCTTTCATTCATTGTGTTGGGGATACCGGTTCAATCGGAGTGACGGACAGGACTGCGCATAGCCGTCTTCATCACAGTGTGAGGGCCAGTGGCCGTCAGCGAGACTTAACCGGCAGAAACTGAGTTCACCGGGACGATAAAGAAGGTGTGAGCACAGGCGCACAGGTCGTCATCGGAGATGGGGCGGCTGCCGGGGTTGTTCTCCAGGGGGCAGGATTAATGGCGGCCGGGTGGGCGTTATCAGGCAGTGGTGGCATCAGCTCAGCGCCTGCTGCAGTTTTTCCGCCATCACCCAGAGTGCCCGGTTGAGCTTAACGTCGCCGTCGATGCCTTTCACCGCGCGGGTATGGCTGCGTTTGCCTTTGGCAGTACGTCCTGGCAGCCCCCCTTTGAGCAGGTTCTCCTGGCACCGATTAAAAACTGACCACAGGTCATCCTGACGGTCTTCATAGCGGCGGGGTGTCAGTATCTGCGCTTCCGTCACCGGCTGGTGCTCTTCCCCGAAGCGGTACGTCAGCGCGGCTCTGGCAAAAGCCTGTTGTGCCGGTGGCGGGAGTAAAAGCGACTGCATCGCATCACGCTTCTCTTCCACCCGGTCGAACACACCGAGGACTTCGTAAGCGCCTTCAATCACTTTCTCCACGACATTTCCCCGGTGTGGCACTCGCACCTCGCCAAATGACTGCCCGCAGACGAGACCGTTGGTACAGATGGCACGGAAATACCCCGGCAACATCTGGTAACTGGACGAACCGTCATGCGAATTGAGCAGGATAATTTCCGGCACCTGCTGACCGGTTATCTGCCCGGAGCGACGCAGGCGCAGCATATGTTTCGTATGCTCACGGCGGCTCTGGTCCCTGACGCGGGTCTGGCAGGCAAAGAACGGCTGGAATCCTTCACGCTGCAGGTTCTCCAGCAGGGTAATGGTCGGTATGTAGCTGTAATGGTCTGAACGGGACACGTGCTTACCTTCCCCGAAGACGCTGGGAACAACCTGCATTAATTCTTCATGGGTTAAGGGGCGGTCGCGGCGGATCTGATTGATACGGCCAAAGCGGCTGGCGAGTCGCATGGATAACTCCTTATTCTCTCGATAAAAATACGAAAGGCCACACTTCCCGAAGGAGGTGTGGCCTAGCTCTGTTTATAACATCGTTGCGGGTGGTATGCTGAAGGTAACGGTAGTATGTATTACGTTGTGGCTCTGCGAATGCCATCGCTGGTGAGATAGCGGTTCAGCCAGTAACCCGCCTCCGGCTCAAAGTTCCTGGCCCGCCAGTGCATCCTGCCGTCGGTATCCCGGACCACCAGGCGAAAATGTGTGTTCTGGTCATCCTCTGTAGCAACGTTGGTGTATTGTGACGCCACAGCCGCTGACTGCTGGCGGGTAAACGGACCATAAGGCAGTACAGTAAGTTCTGGCATACAGATTGTTTCCTTAATAACAAAAAGCCCCTGTTGCATAAGCGACAGGGGCTGGAACAGCCGGGTAATGATGGCATCAGGATGCCTTACCTCCGGCAACCGACACCGGTAGTGGACGATAATACTGCGGGTCAAACACGGACAGCGGCAGGTCAGTCTGGTAACCCTCAGAGGCTTCCGTCGCCTTCATGATTTCGACGGAACTGACGTTTTCCACACATTCATGTTCCAGTGAGGCATCCTGAGTTCGGGAGGCATCGCTGTCGCCAAACGGCTCAACGCCCATCTCCCCCACAGCCAGTGTATTACCCTGTTTGTCTTTCAGGCGCAGGGAAAGGGTCAGTGGCCCGAAGCCTTCCCCGCTGCCGCCGTTGTCAAGGCGGAACCGGTAAACACAGATATTACCAGGCACCCACACAGTGTCCGTATTGCGGATACTGATATAACGTTGCTCTTCTGCATGAGCGGGTGTCAGCAGACACAGACTCAGGGTCGCAGCGGAAATAACACTTTTCAGCATGTTGTTCATTGATATTGTTCCTTGATTTAACTTGCCTGCTCATCCGGGCCGGACAGCGCTGATGCCGGTTATCCTGCGCCCAGGACTGTCACTGTCAGCGTGACCAGCCAGACCCAGAAGTAAGCCGGTTTCTGTCCGAGGGCTTTTGCCCGACGCCACAGATAAAACGGAACCAGCCAGGCCAGCCAGCCAAAGGCGGCGGTATCAACGCCGGATTTACGGAGCCGTCGTTCATCCAGATACCCCAGCGCAATATTCAGTATCAGTGTGATAAACCAGTATTGCCCCTCCGTCACGGCGGCATACGCCTCTTCAAATTCCATTCCGCTCAGCCCGGCCGTCCACATCTCCAGGGCATACCCAATCAGGGGCGCAAAGGCCAGCGTCCAGACCACGCTTCCGGGGATACGATTGCCGGGCAGCGCGGGGGGAACCGCACATTGTTTCAGGACATCTGCCAGCGGCGTGGCTGACAGCGGCTGCCATTCCGTCATGCCCTGTTGCCATACCAGCGTTGAGGCATTCAGCTCCCCGCGCTGAATACGTTCGGTTATGTCGGCTTCGGTCACATTGTCGTGACGCACGCCATTTTTCTCATAATGCCAGTTCATTCTTTTCCTTTATTTTTAATGTGTTAAATGAATACGGGAAGCTTCTCCCTGAGGCGGGGAGTTCACTCTTCAATGTATTCGAAAGAACCGACTGGCTTGCCGTTGTAGTACATCACGACGTCGGCCAGTGATTTCCTGTTCTGTGGTTTGACAAAACCTGCACTGAATGCCTTGCTGCAGTACTGCTCCAGGGACATTTTCGCCGTCGGGACCAACTCCATGGCGTCACCATTAGAACGGTCAACCACACCCCAGATACCGTTGGGGCATTTCCAGTCGGTGGGGACCATTCTGACAATGGCAACGCGCCCATTTTCCGATTGCGAAACCACTTCACACATCTTTCTCACCAGTTTGTACTGGTTACACCAGAAGGGTTTGTTGTGTTTTACATCGCGGGTGTAGGCCGGAATGCCGCCTTTGATGGCACCCTGAAAACCGCCATCAGCATGGGCCGGTGTCAGCAAATACAGACTCAGGACTGCAGCAGAGATAACACCTTTCAGCTTCTTCATGGATGGTTCTCCTGGTTATCCGGCAGCAAGAGTTTCCCCATTTCATTGCCATCGTGCGAATACACCACCGATTTCTCACCCGTGTAGCTGTCGGTCTCGATCCGGAAGCTCAGAGTAATATTGTCCGCGAGACACAGGGCGGCTATCAGCGGCTGCACCGTTTTCTGCTGCATATCAGCAATGTAGTAATAACTGCCGGACTCACAGCCTTCCGGCGACTGGCGAGTTTTCATTACCGTGTATAGCGGTGTGCCGAAGGCATCCTTTTTTACCCATTCCTGCTCGATATCGGATTTATGCGCCACCACGTCGCTGAAGGGCGGCGGAGTCAGGTCCTTAAATCGGGCAATCGTCTTCACGCCTGCATCTTCCTTGCTGTCGCAGCCGGAGAGCAGCAGAGTGCCGATGACCACCAGAGAGGTCGTCAGACGCGTAGTAAATATATTCATGTTAAAAACTCCCTGTTATGGTTGTTTTCAGCGGGTCAGCAGTTGCCGGTACGACGACATAATTCCGCCAGGCTCTGTTTCGCCACCCACTGTTGCAACTCTCGATCTTTTTCAGAACGCTTAGCTGCCAGTGCAGCCTGCTGCTGTTTGTCAATACAATTATCCTTCACCATCATCACGACTTCCGGCGTGAGTTGTTTTCTAAGCTCAGCTGCTTTCGCATCGACGTCTTCAACAGGTGGGTCCTGATAGAGAAGACGATCTTCAACAATCGTCCAGTAGTTTGCCATTCGGTCATCTACAATGGCGAAATAACAGCCACTCCCGTCATCAATTCCCCGATAAACTACCTGAAGATGTAACGGATACTCGTCGCGAGGTTTTATATCGATGTATTTGACAGTTTTAGCTTTCTTGTCTGCCAGATAAAGCGAACTACCGCCTCTGCTACGAAGCAGAAAGTGATTCGTCCAGGGATAATTATCAAGAACGACCGCCTGGTATAACTCGTTATGCATGCGGTTATCATCGTATCCATCAGCGGATTTCCAGCCATCAGCCTGCATGTACTGCCAGGCCTTAACTGAACCCACGATATTTTCTGCGATGGCCGGGGTCACAGAGGTAATGCAGAGGCTGGCGGCCAGCGCCGCCGAGGTGAGTAATTTCATGCCTGTTCCTTATGGGTAAGCTGCCCGTAACTGCCGTCAGCGAGTAGTGAATGAAAAACATGAAAATGAGGTAACGCCTGTAAAAAATCCGGGTGTGACAGAATGCGGGTGAAATGTCCGTCTGGTGTGAAGGTTTCCGCGTGAAACGTCACGGAGTGAACTGTGTGCAGTGCAAAAACGGTTATCCGGGCAAGGTGTTCCCCCACCAGAAACCACTCACCGGCGCTGAAAATCAGTCGGTAGGGGGCAAGGTTGTCGCAACGGCATCCGTCAGCCAGCAGGGTTACCTTCCTGTTTTCTGATACCGCCCTGACCAGTCGTGTGAAGATGCCTGGGCGGGAAGACGTTACGGATGTCCCCGGATGCCAGATAAGGCATGGCGAGGAGTCCTTGCTGCTCAGCAATGAACTGACCAGATGGTGGTCCATATCAGGAAACAACGCGCCAGTGCCTGACTGACGGGCAAACTGCATTGCGGCCTCCTCCCGAATCTCCTGACGGCCTCCGGTCAGCAGACGGCAGCAGCCATCCTGATATTCGAGGTCGAGATAAATCAGACGCTCGCGGAAATCACGATGTAGGGTACGCTCCGAGACGCCAAACTCAGCGGCCAGTTTGCGCATATTCAGCGTTTCACCCGCGAGCAGACGGCTGATAATCAGAGAAAGCCGGACAGACAGGCGGTCATAACGACGCTCAGTCTGAGACATGTATTATCTCCGTGTTTGGTAATTGATTAATTAAGAAGGTATTACTGTAAAGGATGAGACTGACAGGTTATGTCCGTGATACGTAGCGAAACGCCTGGCGCGAGAAGACTGCGTGGATGCAACGTCGGCAGTGGTGACGCGCTTATGACTGGTGATATCTTTTGCTGGTCAGGACAGGTTGTGTCTGCTTTAAAATAATCATCCACCAGGCTGTGAATAAACAGAGCCATCCACTACAACGCTGATGACCTTTTACTCATTCAGAAGAAAATCCAGTCCCAGACCGCGCGGGCCACGGACACCACCGCATCACGCACGTTACGTATCACCGTCTTCAGCGGCGCAGGCAGAAACAACGATGATTCTGCCGTATCGAACACCCGGCCCACTGCCTCACTGAAGCCATCACGGGCCTGCGACTTTACCGGCTCCGTGCTGAGCCTCCCGTGCAGTTGTGTCGCCACCGGGCTGGCGGCGCGGTCCGGCAGACTGCGCATCATGGTGCCCACCATCTCCTCAGTGCCCCAGCCGGTCAACGCTGACACCACGCAGACCGGATGACGGGGAGTGAACATCGTGGTAATGGCGGCCTGTTTCGCCTTCAGGTTTTCCCGTTGCTGTGGTGAAGGTGTGCCGGTACGAGTATCCCATTCGTGGCTAGGTTCGATTTTGTCGGCCTGATTCAGCACGAACAGCACCTGCTGCTGGTAAGGTTGCATTACACCGTTCCAGAACTGCTCGTCCACCGACAGCGCACGGTCATCAGCTTTGATGACCCACAGCACTAGGTCAAGCTCTGGCAGCATACGCCGGTACAGGGCGCGGTATTCATGGTCCCGTTGTCCGTTCTCTCCCACGCCCGGTAAATCAACAATCACCAGACTGTGACGACCACTGCGCAGCCGGAAGCGCAGTACGTCGCGGGTGCAGGCGTTCACATCACTGACGGCGGAGACTTCCCCCCGAAAGAGTTCGTTACAGAGCGACGACTTACCGGCACCACTCTTGCCCATGATGCCAATCACCGGCTCGTAGTGGGTCAGATTCTGAATACGTTCAAGAATAAGCTGGCGAAGCGTATCGGGAAGCGACGCCAGCGGTTTTTCCAGGGCCTGAAGGCCATCAGTTTTATTCATACAGGGTTCTCAGCGTGAAAAACAAAAATCCCCGCGCTCCGGTCAGGGAGGCGGGGGATTCACGGAGATAATATCTATCTGAATTTATTTAGAATATAAGCAGGCTCATGTAACTGTAGCAGTGTCAACTTTACATCACAGCTCATGTTGGCTGGTGGTATTTTGCCAATAATAGACATTTACGCTTGGGTTTAGAGTAAGCGTTGTCTCAAAAACGTCTGGCTCTGAAACCACTATCCTGTAACTTAAGCCCCCACTTAATTTGCAGGTGGACACCTAATGCGCGCCAAAGAAAGACTTCCCCGAAAACGATATTCCCCTGAGTTTAAAATGGAACTGGTCAGGCTGGCACTTGAAAAAGAAGGAAGTGTTGCTGCGCTGGCCCGACAACATGATGTCAATGACAACCTGCTCTTTAAATGGATAAGGCTCTGGCAACGTGAAGGGCGGGTCTGCCACCCACGGAAAAACGCATCGTCGCTTCCTGCTCTCATACCCGTGCAATTTCGGGCAGAGCCATCTCCCCCAACGCCCGAACCGCCATCCTGTTCACCTCAGACTGCCTGTCACATAAAATGTCGGGGCGGAGATATAACACTGACTCATCCCTCAACTGAACTCATCACCACTGTCCTGCGCGAACTGATGCGAGGGACTGTATGATAAATCTTCCTGCAGGCACTAAAATCTGGCTGGTTGCCGGTATCACCGACATGCGCAACGGCTTCAACGGGCTGGCGGCAAAAGTGCAGACGGCACTGAAAGACGACCCGATGTCCGGCCAAGTCTTCATCTTCCGGGGCTGCAGTGGCAGTCAGGTAAAATTGCTGTGGTCTACCGGCGACAGGCTGTGTCTGCTGACCAAACGGCTGGAGCGTGGTCGCTTCGCCAGACCCGCACCCGTAAACCGTTCCCCGAATCACTCCCTCGTGACGAAAAACGGCTGTTGTCGGCGGCATCATGCTGCCCGGACTGTGGCGATTCACTGCGCTGGCTGGGTGAAGATACTGCTGAACAGCTGGAGCTGATGCGCAGCGCCTTCCGGGTTATCCGGACCGTGCGGGAAAAACACGCCTGTACAAAATGCGACGCTATCGTGCAGGCCCCCGCGCCTTCACGTCCCATCGAGCGGGGTATCGCCGGAGCGGGGCTGCTGGCCCGGGTACTGGGCTCAAAGTATGCAGAGCATACCCCGCTGTACCGCCAGTCTGAAATATATAGCCGCCAGGGTGTGGAACTGAGCCGCTCCCTCCTGTCGGGCTGGGTGGATGCATGCTGCAGGCTGCTGTCACCGCTGGAGGAGGCGCTTCGGGGCTATGTCCTGAGCGACGGCAAACACCATGTCGATGATACCCCGGTCCAGATGCTGCTGTCGGGCAATAAGAAGACGAAGTCCGGGCGATTGTGGAAGTACGTTCGTGATGACCGCAACGCCGGGTCAGCAGTCGCACCGGCGGTGTGGTTCGCTTACAGCCCGGACAGAAAAGCCATCCACCCGCAGACCCATCTTGCCGGCTTCAGGGGAGTGCTGCAGGCGGATGCGTATGCAGGATTCAACGAGTTGTACCGCGGTGGCCAGATAACGGAAGCCGCCTGCTGGGCTCACGCCCGCCGTAAAATCCACGATGTGTACGCCCGCACGCCGTCGGCGCTGACGGAGGATGCCCTGAAGCGTATCGGCGGGTTGTATGCCATCGGGGCGGAAATAAGGGGAATGCCGGCGGAGCAACGTCTTGCTGAACGTCAGCAGAAAGCGAAACCGCTGCTGAAATCCCTGGAAAGCTGGCTGCGTGAAAAGATGAACACCCTGTCACGACACTCAGAGCTGGCGAAAGCGTTCGCGTACGCCCTTAACCAGTGGCCGGCCCTGACGCACTATGCAGGCAATGGCTGGACAGAAGCCGATAACAACATCGCTGAAAAGGCGCTGCGGATGGTCAGTTTGGGAAGAAAAAACTGGCTGTTCTTCGGCTCAGACCACGGAGGTGAGCGTGTAGCGCTGATGTACAGTCTGATCGGGACGTGCAAACTAAACGACGTGGATCCAGAAAGCTACCTTCGTCATGTGCTTGACGTCATAGCTGACTGAACAGTCAACCGGGTCAGGGTCAGCGGGGAAAACCATATTCGGTGCAACCTTAATACGTTTTAAGAAAACCAGAAATAAGAACGGAAGTTACTCACATGCGAGCGTCTCATATACCATGAATTTAGCAGTCTTTAATTGGCTGAAAATATGTATATTTTATCGAAAATATCTCAATGCTAAAATTCTCGCCATAAATACATAATAGGGCTTTCTGAAACGTGGATCTGAGACTGAATCAGCTACAGCGCTGGGTTCTATTCTGTTAAACTTACGGTCAAAAATTTCCAAGAAAACCTAGGATATGACATGAATTCACTGCACACCAGTAGCAGCAGGGCGGTCACATGCCAATGGAGAACTGTAAGCAAATGAACGCCGTAGAAATTGAACAAGCCATCACGGATCTTGCAGAGCAACCCTTTGATCCCATAGAGTTTCCTTATGCTTTCCTTGAAGCCTTTGGTAACAAGGAAACGACTATCAAACGCTTGCGAGCCGGAGCATCGAATAAGTCCGATTTGGGCGGCGTTCTTCAGACCAATAACATTCACATTTTGGCTAGTGAAGAAGGGCAAGTAACACAAATGCTTGCTTCACTCAAGGCCAGCCCGGCAACAGGCAAGGCCAAGGCCAAATTCATCCTCGCCACAGATGGAAAAGACTTCGAAGCTGAAGACCTCATCAGCGGCCAGACTGTCGCTTGTGCCTTTAAAGACTTTCCCGATCACTTCGGTTTCTTTTTGCCACTGGCAGGTATCAGCACTGTTCGGCAGATCAGCGAAGACGCCTTTGACATCCGGGCTACAAGCCGCCTGAACCGCCTTTACGTTGAACTGCTGAAAGACAACCCTGAATGGGGTACTGCGGAGCGTCGTCATGACATGAATAAGTTCATGGCGCGTCTAATATTCTGTTTTTTTGCTGAAGATACTGACATATTCATAGGCAAGGGGCGCTTTACTGACACCATTGCACAGATGAGTGAGCGCGATGCTTCTAATATGCACGAGGTCATCGGCACGCTCTTTCGTGCTATGAACACTCCAGACTATGAGCGTGCCGCAGTAGGTATTCCGCGCTGGGCTGCAGAATTTCCATATGTTAACGGCGCTTTGTTCTCAGGTACGGAAGAGGTGCCGCGCTTCAGCCGTATCGCGCGCTCCTACCTGCTTCACGTTGGCAATCTGGACTGGACCAGAATAAATCCGGACATATTCGGCTCGATGATTCAAGCAATTGCCGAAGATGAAGAGCGCGGTGAATTAGGGATGCACTACACTAGTGTTCCCAACATCCTGAAGGTACTGAACCCACTATTCCTCGACGAACTGCGTTCAAAGCTGGAAGATGCGGGCGAAAATCCACGCGCTTTGCTCAATTTGCGCAAGCGTATCGCCCGTATACGCATTTTTGATCCAGCCTGTGGTTCGGGCAACTTTTTGGTCATTGCTTATAAAGAAATGCGTGCCATTGAAGCTGAGATTAACTGGAGGCGAGGCGAACCTGATCGCCCATCTGATATTCCGGTCACAAATTTTCGTGGCATTGAGCTGCGCGACTTCCCGGCAGAGCTCGCCCGCCTTGCGTTGATTATCGCAGAATACCAGTGTGATGTACTCTATCGTGGGCAGAAGTTGGCCTTGGCCGAATTCTTGCCACTACGCAGCGAGAATTGGATCACTTGTGGAAATGCGCTGCGGATCGATTGGTATAGCTTAATGGATGTGAGTGGCTCAGGAGTTAAGGTGGTTTCAGACGATATCCTGCAAACTCCACTTGATCAAGCTGAAATCGAGTTTGAACATGAAGGCAGCGAAACATATATCTGTGGAAACCCTCCTTATAAAGGAACCAAAAATCAATCCGCTGAACAGAAGGCAGATCTATTGTTTGTCTTTTCTAAATATCCTGGAACTTTCAAAGTGCTCGACTACGTGAGCGCATGGTTCGTGAAAACTGCGGAGTACCTCTCCCATGTAAATGGAGCAGCCGCTTTCGTCAGTACAAACTCAATTTGTCAAGGGAACCAAGTTCCTGTGCTGTGGCCACTGATAATGGGACTAGGTGTCAGGATCTCGTTCGCGTACACATCTTTCAAATGGTCTAACCTTGCAACCCACAATGCTGGTGTAACAGTCGTTGTAATTGGGTTGACGCGTAGTTTTGGAACGAAGTGTAGATTATTTGAGCATCAAGGTGAGGGAATAGTCGAGAGAGAGGTAGATAATATCAATGCCTACTTGGTTCCAAATGCAGACATCTTTATAAACAAGAAATCTGATCCTCCTCCTGGCTGCGCCCCGATGGTACTTGGTAATCAGCCATACGAAGGCGGTCATCTAATTTTCGATAGTAAGGGGATTGAAGCCCTTTGCATCCCAAAGGATGTTCGAGAGACGATCACGCGCAAAATCTTAGGTTCGAGCGAGGTAATTAACGGTAGCGAGAGATACTGTCTCTGGATTGAGAATGAGAATTTTGCGCTGGCCACATCGTTTCCAGCAGTCTCAGCGCAGATCAATAAAGTCAAAGAATGGCGCTTAAAGAGCGAGCGGCAGGCAACGCGTTCTATGGCCACTCGACCGCATCAGTTTTGTGAGATGAAGTGTGGAAATCAGTCGGTAATAATTGTTCCAATCCGGAGTTCTGAGAATCGGGAATACCTTCCCGTGGCTCTATTCGATGAGCGGACTACAGTAAATAACCTTGCTTATTCGATCTATGATGGATCTTTGTTTAATTTGGCACTAATAGCATCAAGATTGCATCTAATCTGGATTAGCACCGTCTGTGGAAAGCTAGAAACACGATTTAGTTACTCAAACAAAATGGGTTGGAACACTTTTCCGGTGCCAATGCTTACAGATAAGAATAAGGAAGACTTAACACGCTGTGCCGAGGACATTTTGCTGGCGCGAGAACATCATTTCCCAGCAACAATTGCAGAGCTGTATGACCCCGAAAATATGCCCGCTGATCTACGTGCCGCGCATGCTCGCAACGACGAAGTGCTTGAACGCATCTACATCGGCCGTCGCTTTAAGAATGATACCGAGAGGCTTGAGAAGCTGTTCGACCTCTATATCAAGACGGCCACCTCGGCTGTACCGGCTAAGGGAAAAAAGAGTTAAGAAGGAGCCAACATATGAGCGTCAAGATCAATTCAGTACCATCCGTTTCCGTTACTTATGCACGCAACGGAGCATCGACCAAGGCTAATGCCCTTGGGATGCGCCCTATGCAAGAACGGGCCTATGAGAAGCGCGGAGAACAATATCTTCTCATAAAGTCGCCGCCCGCCTCTGGCAAGAGTCGTGCGCTGATGTTCGTCGCACTCGATAAACTCGCAAACCAGGGGATCAAACAGGCAATCATTGTCGTGCCGGAAAAATCTATCGGCGCGAGCTTCAACGATGAACCGCTATCGCAGTTTGGATTCTGGGCTGATTGGCATGTTGAACCTAAGTGGAATCTGTGCAACGCCCCCGGTAACGACAACGGCGGCAAGGTAAAATCTTTCGGCTCTTTTCTTGAAAGTAGCGACAAGGTGCTTGTTTGTACACACGCAACCTTTCGCTTCGCGGTCGATGCCTACGGTGTAGAGGCGTTTGACGATCGCCTGATCGCCGTCGATGAATTTCACCATGTGTCCGCTAACCCGGATAACAAGCTTGGTCAGCATCTGGGACAGTTCATTGAGCGTGACAAGACGCACATCGTGGCCATGACCGGCTCCTACTTCCGGGGAGATGCGGAAGCCGTTTTGGCTCCTCAGGATGAGTCTAGGTTCGATACCGTCACCTACACCTACTACGAACAACTCAACGGTTACGAATACCTCAAACAGCTTGATATCGGATACTTCTTTTATAGTGGATCATACATTGATGACATCCTCAATGTCCTCGATCCTGACAAGAAGACGATTATCCATATTCCCAACGTCAATTCGCGCGAGAGTACGAAGGATAAAATTAAGGAGGTGGAGCACATTCTGAGCGAGCTTGGCGATTGGCAAGGTGCGGATCCTACGACTGGTTTTCAGCTAGTCAAGCGCCCCGATGGCCATGTGTTGCGTATTGCTGACCTGGTGGACCCAGCCAGTCAAGGCAAGATTCAGGAAAGCCTCCGAGCTCCAGAAATGAAGACAGACCGTGACTATGTAGACATCATTATTGCACTTGGTATGGCGAAGGAAGGTTTCGACTGGATCTGGTGCGAACATGCGCTGACTGTTGGCTACCGTGCCAGCCTGACTGAGATCGTGCAGATTATCGGTCGCGCCACTCGTGACGCTCCGGGTAAAACCCGCGCGAGATTTACTAACTTGATCGCCGAGCCGGACGCTGTAGAGGGCGCAGTTACTGAGGCAGTCAACGATACCTTGAAAGCTATCGCGGCGAGCTTGTTGATGGAGCAGGTACTGGCTCCGCGCTTCGAGTTTAAGCCCAAGAATCCAGAAAGCGGCCCGACTCCAGGCTTTGATTATGGTGATGGAGGATATGACCCGGATAGCTGCAATTTTGGTGTTAATGAGCAGACAGGGACGTATCAAATCGAGATTAAGGGACTTGCCGAGCCCAAGAGCAAAGAAGCGGCACGCATCTGCCAGGAAGATTTAAACGAAGTGATCGCGGCCTTTGTGCAGGATAAGCCCGCCATCGAACGAGGCCTGTTCGATGAAGAGCTGATCCCTGAAGAGTTAACACAGGTTCGTATGGGTAAGATCATCAAAGAAAAGTATCCTGAACTTGATGCTGAAGATCAGGAGGCTGTACGTCAGCATGCTATCGCCGCCCTTAACCTCACGCAGCAGGCCAAGCGTATTGTCAACGGCGAGAACGATGGGACGCTCAATACTGCCCTTATTGACGGAGTGCGTCGCTTTGCGATGGACGTACGCGATTTAGACATAGACCTTATCGACCGCATCAATCCCTTTGGTGAAGCCTACGCCATACTTGCTAAGACAATGAGCGAAGATAGCTTGAAGCAGGTCGCGGCGGCCATCTCGGCCAAGCGTACCTCGATCACGCCTGAAGATGCCAAAGTGATCGCCAAGCGTGCTGCTGAATTTAAACGTGAACGTGGGCGACTCCCATCGTTAACTTCGGCGGATGCCTGGGAAAAGCACCTTGCAGAAGGTGCAGCCGCGTTTATGCGTTTTAGGGCGGAGGGACGTTATGAGTAATTCTGATTTAGACGATTTGGCGGCAGAACTTGCTGAATTTGCACCACCGGAGAAGAAAAAAGGACGTCCAGCCAGCGAGGAACGCATCATCGCAGGTTTTGAGGAAATCCAGCGCTTCGCTGACCAACATGGACGTGCGCCGCAACACGGCGAAGAGCGTGAGATCTTTGAGCGCCTCTATGCAGTGCGGCTCGACCGGCTACGCAGTCTCCCAGACTGCCGTGCCTTGCTAGAGCCGCTGGATCATCAGGGCTTGTTGGCCGGAGGGGGGGATGGAGCGGAGTCAGCGGACGAATTTATCGATATCGATAATTTGGCTGCCGAACTGGCGGATGTTACCAGCGAGGACGATATCACAGTCTTGCGTCATGTTCGTGCTAGCGCCGAAAAGCGTGCTGTACAAGGGATCGCGGATCGCAAGCCGTGCGAGGATTTTGATACATTCAAACCGCTATTTGAACAGGTGCGCAGTGATCTAAGTTCAGGGTTAAGAGTGACCCGACCTTTTGGACAGTATGCAACGATTGAAGTGGGCCATTGGTTCATCCTAGATGGTCAAACGGCTTATGTGGCTGAGGAAGGTGAAGAGTTCGATTCGCCACAGGGGAAGAAAGATGCTCGGCTGCGTGTCATTTACTCGAATGGTACGGAAAGCAACCTACTTCGGCTGTCACTGGTTCGTGCTTTGTATAAAGACGAAACAGCACGCCGAATTACCGATCCAGACATGGGGCCTTTATTCAGCGATGCTCTAGAAGAGAGCGATCTAGAAAGTGGCACCATTTATGTGTTGCGTTCGCTATCTGATAACCCTTATGTAGCTGAACATCGTGATGTCATTCACAAGATTGGAGTTACTGGCGGCAAAGTTGAGGCGCGTATTGCCAATGCGGAACACGATTCCACCTATCTGTTAGCGAAGGTCGAGGTGGTAGCTTCATACAAGCTTGCAGGCATCAACCGCACCCGGATGGAAAACCTGTTTCACAGGTTGTTTGCACCCGCAAGGCTTAACATTACCATTAACGACCGTTTCGGCCATCCAGTACAGCCCGAGGAATGGTTTCTCGTTCCGTTATTCGTTATCGATGAGGCTGTTGCACGTATTAAGGATGGTAGCATCATTGGGTATGTTTATGACCCCATGTCTGCGAAACTGGTGAAGGCATAGGACAGAATTCACGCATTATGATGAAAATCACCAATACAGTTCGCAGGTATATTACTTCCAGAGAGAATAACGGCGATAGTGGGCATTGTTTACTTAAACTACAAAGCACTACTGAGATGATTAGTCAGGATCACTAGATAAATCAGTTTGAAGTCCTAGGGGGGGATTCCGTTGGAAGTAGAAATGTGGGATGGCGGTTTACAAGAGCAAGAAGTGGCAGCTATTGAGAAAATAAAGGCTGCGTTTTCGGATAATCTATCCAAGTCTGACAAGCCTGTTCGTGGAGGTTCTATTGGCGAGCAGCTACAAAGATATGGTTATACCGGCAACGGAATGTTCCCCTGGAAAGGTTATGCAGGTTTTCGTTTTGTTGAGGCAAAAAAAGAAGGTGAATTTGATTTAGTCATTGTTACGCATTGTAATGTGATCATTGTTGAGTTGAAGGACTGGAACCATCAACCCGTAACTGCGCGCGGAGATACTTGGTATAAGGGTGATAAGAACATGGGACGCTCGCCGGTAAGCGTGACCCGTGGCAAAAAGTTCACGTTGGACAATAAACTCAAGCGTCTGGCAGACCGTTTTACGAACAAAGGCTATGTTCCATTTGTACATTTTTTTGTTGTGATGACTGGCAATGCGGACTTCAGTGAGTTACCGGAAGAACAACTTCACCATACAATCTCGTTAACAGATTTTCTTAAATTTGCTGATCGCAACACATTCAACAACTACTTCAGACCCCATCCAGGCTCCCAGGTTCTAAACAAAGATTTTCCCCTTTTTGATAACCTTTTCTTAGGGCCTCAGACAGCGCCAAAAGCCCTGAGGGTTAATGGCTTCGAAGCTAAGGATATGATTTTCGAACATCCTAAAAAGGTGTATCGGGAATACTTGGCAAAATCAGAAATATCAGCAAATAGCGAAGCATTGCTCAGAATATGGAATTTCCGGAACATCCAAGGAACGAAAGCGTACACGCCGGAAGGAAGAGCTGAGATCGTTTCACGTGAGCGCGAAGTGTTACAGCACATCAATCACCAGAACCGTGACCTGTATAACCACTGCCTGAGGTCTCTGACGAGTTTTCAGAAAGACGAGGTGACGGCAGAGTACTGCGAAGTCTATGAGCTTCCGCCGGGCCATGTCAGGTTTAATGAATTTATCGGAAAATATGGCAAGGCCTTTTCTGATATGGACCGTTTGAATGTGGTCAAACTGCTCATTGCGAAATTTAGCGATCTCCATGAGATGAAAATTGCGCACAGGGATATCGCCGATCACAGCCTGTGGATTTCACCTTCAAAAGAAGTCGCACTTTCGAACTTTATTTCGGCGTACCACCGGCCAGCCGGAACGGTCGGCGACTACCGTAAGCTTTTATCCGTAGGCGCAGTCGAGATAAAAGATATGCTTGATGAGGGCGAGCTTACGCCTTTTCAGCAGGATGTTCATGCCCTGGGCATTGTAGCGTGGCACTTATTAAGCGGTAAGCGCATGTCGCCTAAGAGTCTTGAGACAGTACAGGACAATATGCTAAATAGTCAGCACTGGTATTCAGATGTATTACTTGATGCCGTTGCTGCAAAATTTGCTTCCGCGACTGAATTCTTCGATGCCCTGAAACAAGCCGAACCTGCGGGCAATGCGATCCCTACATTTGATGATACTGAGCTTGATCCTTATCGGCATGCTATTAACCACTCTCGCCAGTACCGGGAAGACGATGACTTTCTGGTAGAAACATCCGACAAAGAAGTCTATATCTCGGGTGGAAGACTCGTGAAGGCCTGGCTGAACGTGGGGGGGCAGGGAGACGATCCTTCAATTAATTTCCAAGTTCTGAAATTTCTAAAACAGCTTGAGCAGCTTTCTTTAGTTAAACCAACGTATCTGCCTCAAATTCGTGAATTCGGTATCGCATCCAAATCATCAAGTCTGTACATGGTCACGGATCAGGTACAGGGAGAAACCTGGGATAAAATGGTCGTCCCGAATGATGAAAAAATCGACCTCATTGATAAGTTTGTCGCCGCCGTTGAGCACTTACACAGTCTGGGGGTTTCTCACGGGGACATCCACCCAGGCAATGTGATGCTTGGGACACAGAGTCGTTCGCTTTTCCTCATCGATATCCCCGATTTTTCACCGTCCGGTGACGAACCTAAAAACCACAGCTACAGCCCTGAATACATCGATAATTGTACTTCTTTTGAACGCGACAACTATGCAGTGATGAAGATGTCCTGCGAGTTATTAGGCATGTCATGGGGGCAGGAATCAGACATTTATCCTACTATTGCGAATGCCATCCGAGCAGAGCTGGAAGATCCGGTTTTTGGGTTTAAGGATTTGGGCCGGTTTAAAAAAGCGATAGACAGTAATGACCAGGCACCAGAACAACCCCTGATAGATATCACTGTAGGAAACGCCGATGAAATAATCTCTGTCCTGCCTGATAACGGGCATCTGTATGTCAAAGTTGAGCCAAATCCTAAAGTGCCAGCTGAAGTAAAAGTGACTTTCACCGGGATAGGTGGCAGTTTTACTGCAGTGTTCAACAAGGATCAGAAGACGCTGATTCATGGTTTCAGGCCATGGGCTCGCGCCACAATTCGTAAGCAAGATATTGATGAAAGTCAGTTCGAAATTGTTACTGGCATCAGGATTATTCCCGGTAGTCCGCAGGATATGTCAGCGTTGACAGTATTGCTTAATGAAGAAGAATCTTTTACGCGGGCAATCGAGTTGATTGCCGCACCTGAAGATGTTCAGGAACAGAATCCGCTTACGCTTCAGCTAAAAGATGCTTTTGCAAGACTTGATAAGCAGGCGCTTGAACCTGCTTTAAAAGAAGTGCTGGAAATCCCGACGGTGAAGCTGTGGCGCGCCATTCTGGATACTGAAACAGAATCATATCCAAACATTGAAGTCAGCGGGGAGGTGGTCCCGGTTGCAGATGCTCATGGAGAGCTTCTTCTCCCTTACTCTGCAGACGTTGACCCACTTGGCGCTTTCAGAAGTAGTGATGAAGTCGAAGCCTTACAGGTCGATCAGGAAGGTGTTGAGCGATTTATAGGTGAGGTGTCACTTAAGAAGTCGGAGCTCAAAGAGATCCGCCTGGTCAAAGTGCGTTCAGCAGCCTACAGGCTGAAGGATTCTGATATTGTCTTCTTCCGTACAAGGCAGGATCGGGCATCTTATCAGAAACGTAAACGCGCATTGGAACGTCTCCTAGATCGAGAAAGTGTGCTGCCTGACTTAATTGACCTGTTCGACCCATCCTGCAAACAGATGGCTCAAAATTATGGTATCACTCTCAGCGATGACGATTTTGCCAGATACGACCGTGAAGATCAGCACGGAAACAAGATTAGTCTGAATGAACAGCAAAGAAAGGCGTTTAACAAACTGGTCAACAATGGCCCTCTTTCCCTCCTGCAGGGGCCGCCGGGGACCGGTAAAACCGAGTTTATCGCGGCCTTTGTCCACTATCTGATCGAAAAGCAGAATACCAAACGCATTTTACTGGTCAGCCAGTCACACGAGGCTGTAAATACAGCGGCCGAGCGCATCAGAAAGCACTGTTCCCGGCTTGGTACAGAGCTGGACGTTGTCAGGTTCAGCAACAGGGAAGGGGCCGTTTCCCCTGGCCTGAAAGATGTGTATTCAAACGCGATCACAACGGAGAAGCGTGAACTATTTAATGCTGAAATTAAGTACCGTGTTGAAGCGTTGAGTGAAGCCATTGGTCTGGAGCCGGGGTTTATTTCGGGAGTTGTACTTGCGGAACTCAGATTGTTCAGGCAAATCGATCACCTTGAGAAATTGCTCTATCAAGTTAACGATTTAACGGATTCAAAAGAGATCGGCGAACTGAAAGATATTGCAGTCGAACTCGATTTTGCCATCCGCTCCAGGCTGAGTCAGGAGTATGGGATTAACCTGGATAAAGACGCGAAGGTCTCTGCAGCAAAAGACATTCTAATTTCCAGGCTGTGTAAGGATTATGGCGTCAGACCGGATGAGGCACGACGGGTAAAGGCATTAGCTAAAATATCCCGTGATATGCAGGATGCTATGTCGGGAGAGCGAGTGAATCTGGACGAGTTTTATTCGCGTTCCAGGCAGTTAGTGGCTGGCACATGTGTTGGTATTGGACAAGGGCACATTGGCATTCAGGAGAATATCTACGACTGGGTGATTATTGATGAAGCAGCACGCTCAATTGCAAGTGAGCTGGCCATTGCAATGCAGTCGGCCCGACGCATCCTGTTGGTGGGTGACCACCTGCAGCTTCCCCCGTTGTACTCAGATGCCCACAAAGCGGCATTAGCGAGAAAGCTGGGTATCAATAACTCTCGCACTGAAATTGACGAGGTATTACGAAGTGACTTTGCCCGTGCCTTCAACTCTGCTTATGGTGCGCAAGCGAGTGCAGCTCTGCTGACCCAGTACCGTATGGCTCCACCGATTGGTGATCTCGTATCGAAGACATTCTATGACAGGAAGCTTCTGAATGGAGAACGGGCAATTCCGGATGTCTATCAGCACGCTCCAGAAGCGTTATGTAGCGTCGTAACCTGGCTTGATACTGCTAATCTGGGCCACCGGGCACATCATCTTGAAGATCGCGGAACAAGCATTTACAACCGATGTGAAGCTGACGAGATTATTTCTGTTCTTAAACAGGTATCAGAGAATGAAGAATTTGTCGCTCAGCTTTCAAATCTCGTTAACAAAGATGAAGCCGCTATCGGCGTGATATGTATGTATGCCGAACAAAAGCGGCTGCTCCGTCAGAAATTCAATCAGGAAATTTGGAGCGAGGGATTTAAGGACATTGTTAAAATTGACACTGTTGACAGTTATCAGGGTAAGGAAAACCGGATCATCATCCTGTCACTGACGCGTTCGGATAAGCAGCATAGCCCAGGTTTCTTACGAGCTCCAAACCGTATAAATGTTGCGATGTCACGCGCAATGGATCGCCTGTTGATTGTGGGTAATGCCGATATCTGGAAGGGAAACAATAAAGAACTACCATTAGGCTCAGTTGTAAGTTATATGGCTGAACGAGGTCAGGAAGCTGGATACAGGTTCCTCTCCGCTCAGCAGGGAGGCAAAAAGAAATGATATCTGATAACAAAGTAACCTATCACGAGGTTGACTTCCTGCTGCCCGCACAGAGGTTTAACATTCAGTTTTCCTATGTTTCCCAGAAGGGGCTGCCATTCATCCGGGAGTTTGTGCTAAGACTTGTTCATGTAGCCTCGATGAGCAAAGCACAAATAGCAACCTATTTCGGCCTGACCCACCGTGAGACAGAGGAGGCGATTTCCGATCTTGTGCAGCGTGGCGAATTGACGCTCTCCTCAGACGGCAGACTGACTTTAACCGACAAATCAAATGGCTATTTTTCTGAGGTTGGCGAGATACCGCACCTTTCAACTATCCAGGACAGTGGTGGTACCTTATCCTTTGATTTAGCCACATTTAGCTGCTTCAGCAACCAAACTTTCCAGGACCACTGGAGGGGAGGGTTAACATTAAAGGTTGATGACAACAACATTTCTCAAAGTGAGAAACTGGTTGAGAAGCACTTTCAGTACCAGTTTAATCAAATCTTGGATAAAGGTTATCTGTCTCACTTGCAGGTTCAGGGAGGTAAAGAACAACCTTCTATCTATACAGTTAATTCTGTTAATAAGCTGCGGCAAATACCGCTCCGTTTAACAACGGAATTTAAAATGGATAACGATGGTAAGGCTGTCGAGCGTGAAGACTATGAACAGTTAAACAGTTCGGAATGTGTTCATGAGTTAATGGCTGTTGAGATAGCTAGGTTATCACGGCATAACAATACCATGAGTATTTTTAAGGCCATGGTATCCATAAACGATGACCTTACGCTTAAGCTGTTTGACTCTAAAACGAATCAACTTAATCCATTATTTATCAAGGATATGCAGGCGCTGGAAGAATACTCAGACTCTGGCAGGACGACTTTTTTAGGCCCGGTTTATTCTAAAAACAACTGGGAAAAGCTGCAGAAAGCTCTGGCACCGGTGCTCAATCAGCGTAACAGAGACAAAACCGATTATGGCGGTAGCCCGTTCGTCTGGGTAGCTCCATCAGATCCCTACTGGTCAAAGAGCGTCCGATTTATCTCAAGCCTGAGCGATTTTCTTAACAGGTCGGCTACGAAGGATAAGCGGCTGTATAAACCGGTGCTGTACGTACCCGTCCAGGATGCAGCTGATGCCTGGGTTGCCAAACAGTGGAAGCATGAACTTGGGCAATTCCACGCGTGCGCTAAAGGGCTAGTTGAAGGATTGTTAGATGGTAATGTTGAGATCCTTCATCTTGAGGATGAGTTATCTGCCGTTATCTATCATATTTCTCAACCAGAAACGCTGCCTGTGACGATGCCATTAGGCTTCATTACAACTAACAAAGATGCAGTTAAGATTATTGGTGCGCTGATTACTGAATATGTCAAAAGCACCTCTGGTTTTGATAAGCCTCATGACTGTGGATTTCTTTCTTCAATAGTTGAAAAACATTGAAAGGATGATAATTTGCTTTTTTTTGCCTAAACCACCTCCATAGGAGGTGGTGATTAATGGCACCATTAAATTATTGCTTAAAGGGATCGGATAGCATCTACGACTTACGAAATGGTTGTGGCTCTTCGGCATATCGCGATTCAAGGTTTGTATGATATCTGTAACGCACTAGGTCAATATTGTTTGAAGGCTATAAAATAGCCAATATATTGGCGTAGTATACGAGCAGAAAAATAAAAAATGAAACACACATCCCTGCTACAGCTGCTACGTGTAGCAGCTGTAGCAGGGATAAAGGGGGTCACTCATCATATTTGAAAAGCTCACTGCTCAGATCGTGTATTAGCGCCATTTTTTGAGCTTTTTCACCTTCAGCTAAAGGCTTAATTTGACCTTCTCTCTCATTAACAATTCTGATAGCCTCAGCTAAAAATTCTCGTTTTATTACACGTTCTTCTGAATTGCCGACAAGTCCGTAGATATTAACTAACTTCTCCCCGGGGAGTGTCAGGTAAGGTTTTATATAATTCAGGTTAAGAATGCAGTTGTACAATGTAAATTCATTCAAATAGCTTACGAGGTTTTGTCTGCACTCCCGAACAGTTAATATTTTCTCATCTATAATTAACTTGGACAGTTCTTCGCTATTAATAATTTTCTCGGCTGCATCAAGCCGTTTATTTATTTTGCCCAATGCAGATTCAACTTCATCCAGAATTCCTGTAATAGACTGTGGGTGGATGGCAGAAAGTTCAAGCTCGTTGTAGAAACTTGTCATCTGAACCATGTTATTATACTGTTTTATCGCATTCATTATTATCAAATTATTGGCGCACATAACTAATATCAAATCGGCTTGTTTAAATTTGCGGTCGATATTGATATGATCAGTAAAAACGCCTCGATGTAATAAAACTGTGTTTATATCAGAGAGTAACTCTCCATTTTTTATTGTCTTCCCTTTTAATTTGATGTTAAGAGCAATCCTGATAACACTGATAGCTGCTGAGATGAAGCCAGTAGGTAGTTCATTAAGTGAAATAGCATCAATTTTTTTCTTTGCTTCAGTTAAATCATCAATGCAAATTCTATGTATTATTTCAGTTAAGGCCAGATATGGTTTAAGCGCAAAAGAGTTTTGAGCATTCTTAAGATTGATAGCCAACTCAATTAAATCTAATTCAGAAAATACATCACCATTAAGAGAGCTGAAAACAAGATGCCAGATTACCTTGATATCCATCCATGTATCTTCATTTATCTCTATCAAATCATGTTTGTTCGTTTCTTTCTGAAACTCTTCGACTAATGATTCCAGCAGTCTCTCATCGAAGTGTTTCGATTCATAAAGATACTGATTTAATGCTGAATAATAGCTGTCATTCATTCCATCTCCCTCGTGGAGATATTTGTAAGCACTGGAAAGATACTTAGTCAGGCCGGTTCTTCGTTCAAAAGTTAGTAGGATTCGAAGAGAGGCGTAGGCAGATTTAAATTTATCCAAGCGAACTTTAATATCATCAAACGCATCATCGTCTAGAGTTTTTTGGGAATATTCAATACATTCATCTATGACGATGTTCATCCATGATTTTCTCGGGTTGCTATTTTTTCGGATGTTTCTAATTCGTTCAAATAGTGGAAGGAGAATGTTTTTATGAATCTCATCATCTGTTTTGAAAATACCACGTAAATAGTTTCTTACCCCTGCGGTGATATCCCTTTCACTATTTTCCAATGTTGGGCAATGATTACTTAACAGGAAGCTATCAATGTGAAAATAGAATCCATTATTATTACTTGAGCTGAAAGTTTTGTGTATATCAAGTGCCAGGCATGAAGAAACCCCGAGCTGGATATAACGCTCGAATACCTGGCTCCGGGTCAGAGTGCTGAACACGGGGTAAGATATAATTTGATTATAAAGCATTTCGTATTTATAGAACAAAACTCGTCGATCTTCTTCACTGAAGACCCTTTCTTTATCAATTATTTTTATTATCTCATTATAGCGTTGATTAAAAAATGCCTGATGCCGCCAAAAACTCCCATATGCACGTCTATCCCGCTGTTTACTCCCTTCCCTGAACACACCCAAGGTCTGACAGACATCGTACATCAGTTTTGCAAATGCATTTCCCACTTAGCTTCCTCCGTTTGGTTTCCGTTTTTCTACGCGGACACTATCCGAGATGTTATGGCAAATTTCGAATCGAGCCAAAGACATCCAACAGGAGAAGTGAAAATGTCGAACGTTAGTGCACAAAAAACACACTCGCTACGCATCCTGCGCATGACTGAGTTGACGGCGATTCTTGGGATCTCGCGCTCAAGTATCTACGAAAAATTGAATCCGAAATCGAGGTACTACGATGCTGAGTTCCCCAAACCGGTCCGACTAGGAGCAGCATCTGTCGGTTGGCGATCTACTGCTATTGACGAGTGGATCGCTTCCCGAACCGTTTAATTTTTTTGCAAAAAAATAAAGGATGATGCAATGAGCAACAAAAATGAAATTAATCATGAGCTTAACCTGAATTTTGATATTCTGCCACGTCATATCAGGCGATGGACTTTGTACCTACACCACATCACAGGTGTGGCTGTTGAGATTATCGTCGTTACGTTATTAGCATTTTTGGGGTTGGCCTGCCAGGATCTGTTTTGCGTTCAGTTGGGCAATAAACAGCGATTTCCTCTGGCGTTATACCTGTTGCTGCTCTCCAGGTCTGGTAGTGGTAAGTCAAGAATATACAGGTTGCTCAAGATTCCTGTAGAGCAACAGGAGCGGCGATTTGAAGACGAGTATTGTGTCGAGCTTGAGGAGTATGAACGAAGGGTTATTATCTGGCAGGCTGAGTTTAAAGTATTAAATAAGCTTTACAAAAAAGCGCTGAGTCAAGGGGGAGATACGGCTGAAACACGCAGAAAACTTGAAGAGTGTATCAGCCGCCAACCGCAGAAACCAGTAAGGAAATCCATTATTTTAACAAACCCGACAAGCGAAGCGCTCACTAAAGAAATCGGGATGGGATATCAGAATAAAGCTCTTTTTAACGATGAAGCAGCAGGTGTGTATACGAGTAGTTTGTACAACGACCCCACACCTTTCAATACATTCTGGTGTTGGGATAAAGTCACCATTAACAGGGTATCACGGGAAAGCTTTGTTATTGAAAATTATGTATTTTCATCTTTATTAATGATGCAGCCTCATCCGTATGACAATTCCAGCAAACGGAAAAGGGCCAGTATCAGATTCACAGGATTGCTGGCTCGTACCCTGATGATAGATATGGAGCAGATTACAGAGCCATATACTAACAATGAGCACAGTGCTAGGGATGAAAGCCTGCTTCAGGAGCTGTATTCTGTCATGTCACAGCTTATGGACGCCGGTGTTAAGCGAAGAGAAAATGACGATGAGTATATTGCACTTACCCTTGCCCCGGACGCGCAGGATCTAATGGATGAAACGTCGTTGAGTTTGCAGCAGCTGATGAAGCCTGGCGGTGCCTTATATCACTATGATGATATAGCTGCTCGTTTTATCGAGCAGAGCCTCAGGATTGCAGGTATTTTTCAGGTTACTGGTGACCCTGATTCGACAGAAATTGTAAGGGAAAATCTGTTGTCTGCTTTAAATCTGACTGACTGGTTTGTAAATCATTCCATTACAAAAATTGATTCCACAAGAGAGCTTAGCGATGAAGAGAAAATATTGTTCTGGTTAGAGTCGCATCTTGTAGAAAATAGATCTTTCGAATTCAGAAGAAATGATCTTATCAAAAAGGGTCCGAATTCAGTCAGGCGTGCTGAGAGGTTGATACCAGCGCTGGAAAAACTTGAGTCGAAAGGGAAGGTGCAACTATTCGAAGTGGCGGGTATAAATTATGTCAAATTTACTGGTTCAGAAATGGATCCTGTTGAACTAGCTGAGAAAACTAATACGCCCATATACCAGTCTGGATCACTGGCACTGAGTAAGCTGGCTAAGCCTGAATAACTTCAGAGTGATTTTTATTATTTATCAACGAGTTATACTGCTCATAAACCCTGATTGGCTGCGGATTAGAGTGTCGCGAATAATAACGTTTCTTAGTTTTGGTTAGTCGGTATATGTAATATATATCCTTATTAACATATGCCTAGATACCAGTTAACCAATCGATCACTATACCAGATACCAGCATAGATAATCCATCTCTGTGAGAGGAACTGTACGCCTAATCACGTGGGTAGCCCACTGCTACCCATTAATCAATGAATATTACCTGAGTAATTTATTATGAGATCACCTTATGAGTTATCTGAAAAAGAATTTGAATCCCTGCTACTGGCAGCAGAAAAGAAATATGACTCCCGGTTATCACGCTATATGCTTCGTCGCTCACTTGCTGTGATATCTAATTATCTGGAAAACTATAACCGGGTATTTGCATTACGAGCTGACCTGAGATTTGCTCAGTCCCATGTGCCAGATGAGCCAGACTTACCGACATGCTTTCAGAAAGATGATGAGAAAGCCATTACTCGGGCTATAGAATCCCTTAAAAGTCAGCTAAGGGAAGAGCACAAGCGTTCTGGCAGGGCTGGTGAGCCTGTGCCACTCGGTTATATCTGGGCCAGAGAGCGTGTTACCGGGGAACACCCTCACTACCATCTGGTTCTGCTATTTGACAAAGAGGTTTATGCCTATCTGGGGAACTACACTGAATCTGATGCTGATAATATGGCGACCCGTATTCAGAAAGCTTGGTGCAGTGCCATTGGGCTTGATTATCCTGAATATGCTTATCTCCCGCATTTTCCGAAGAACCACAGCATTTGGTTCACTCGACACGACGCGTTAACGTTAAGTGATGATTATTATGACTTTTTGCTACGGGTGGCCTATCTGAGCAAAGACTACAGTAAAGACTTCTATGATGGTTATCGCAACTTTGGTGCGAGCCAGCTAATACAGCGGTCCTTAAACGACAAATAGAACCTCAGTTGCAGACTTGCCGATAAAAGTGCAGGTCTGCATTATTAATCCTCACCCGACAAGCTGGCGATAATCGCATTCCATCTCATCAATAAAATCATTACCGATTGTCGGAAAACCATAAGTTAAGAGTTCTCTCCCTTGTATTTTAAATAAATTATAGAGATAGCTGTCCTTCCGGTGAGCGACGTGAACAGGCACAAAAGGCCTGTTATTTACGATAGCTTCGTTTAGTTCGCTGGTGCTGATGATATTGTATTGATCTCCTGTGATATCAATAACATAATCACCCACTTCCAGCCAATAGTGAGTAATCATATCATTTTTACCGGTGACTCCTGAGACACCCTTCAATTCCAGATCAGGCCATAATTTCAGAAAGTGGAAGGAGAGTAGCATTGAGCAAAGTTTGCAGCTCATGACAGGAAATCTGTCAGGTACAAGGTAAGTTTTCGATGGATCACATTTTTCGAGCAGTTCCCGAAATCTGATGGCCTCTTTGCGTATTACCTGGACGGTTAACAAATTTATCTCCCTGATTATTATATGAGTGGTTGAAAGTCTCTGCAGATGGGAAAAAACAGCTTCTCAGGTTTTAGAGACCGCAGACATGACATAATCCTCCCATGCCTGCATCATCGGACGTCGTTCATTCAGCAGGTCTGTACGATGGTAGGCTGCTTCTGATTTATTCCTGATAGTATGAGCCAGTGCACGTTCAGCCAAATCATGCGGATAGCGTTGTTCACTGCACCAGTCACGGAAGCTGGATCGAAATCCATGCGCGACAGCAAACCGTCCCTGGGTATCGCTGATGGCTTTGGTTTTACGCAAAAATGATGTCAAAACCATATCGGAGAGAACAGTTTGTTTTCTGGGGGAAGGAAATACCAGCGTCTCATGTAACCCTCTCATCTGTTCAAGCAACTCAAGCGCCTGCTTAGATAGTGGTACTCTGTGCCGAACACCTCCTTTCATTCGACCCGCTGGGATGGTCCAGATTTTGCGCTTAAAATCAATTTCACACCATTCCATCGCGCGAGCTTCACCTGAACGACATGCCGTCAGTATGACAAACAATAGCAATCCTCGGGTAACGTTGTAACGATCCTCAGTGTAAACACGGCTGGCAATATATAACGGTATAACTTTCCAGGGCATAGCAGGCTGATGTTCAGTACGTATACTGGCGCTGACCTGCTGGGGAAGGAGATGATCGACAACATCGACGGGATTGGCCGAACAGAATCCATGAGCCCATGCCCATTGCATAACTTTATGGATACGCTGTTTTACCCGTCCGGAGGTTTCGGGGATAGTCATCCACGAAGGACGCAAAACATCCGCAACATTGGCAGGCGTAATCGCATCAAGAGGAACAGTCCCCATAGCTGGAAACACATGCTGTTCGAGCGTAGATATCCACTGCTTGGCATGCTTCTTGTTGCGCCATCCAGGCAGCAACTCTGTATGAACTTTTCTTGCAGCTTCTTCAAAAGTAGGGATTACGATTTTGGTCGTTTCTGCTTTTTTGAGTTCAAGAGGGTCATCTCCAGCCGATAATTGTTCTCGCATGGTTTGCGCGAGTTTAGCCGCTTCGGCAATGCTAATTTCGGGGTAAGAGCCAAGACCGGCATTACGTCGTTTCTGAGTGACAGGGCTGACGTAGCGTAGGACCCATTTCCCACGTCCTTTAGTGGAAGACGGGTGCAATGTTAAGCCAGTGACACCACCATGAGGAATCGGCTTGTCTTCGGGTTTGATATGACGGGCTTTGGTATCGGTAAGTAAGGCCATAAGCGGTGTTTTCCTGTAAGTCTGGGTATGCCTTCAGTATGCCATCGGGTATGCCATTTATTGAAGCTTTCTTCAGATGGGATTAACATGTATTGGACGAGTGACAGCATAACTTGCCGTATGTATAGGGGTTGTGTTGATGGGATCGCACAAGGTCGGATTTATAACAAGCGGACGTCCGTTCCGCCAAATTCACTCATGAAAATGAGTTCAGAGAACCGCAAGATTTTTAATTTTGCGGTTTTTTTGCATTTAAATCCCGCTATTTCTTCGGTCTATGGTTTTGTTATGCTGTAAATGTGTTAATCACATATGGTAGACCATATCATTAATATTTAATCATACTATCGAATCATTCAATTTAAATATATTTGAATGTTATGATTTTCATTTTTCTATTGATTTAATGAATTTATATATACTGTTATTTTTGTTTGTTCTGATTCAAGTGGAGTATATAATTAAAAATCGTTAGCTAAACATTACCATGATTATGACAGGCGAGGGAGTGTCCGATTATGAATTTAAGAAGGGTTTGTTGTATATGTGTATTATTCTCGCTGCTTGCAGGATGTGCCTCTGAATCTTCTATTGATGAAAAGAAGAAAAAAGCTCAAGTCACACAAAGTAATATTAATAAAAACACTCCCCAGCAACTGACAGACAAAGATTTATTCGGTAATGAAACCACTCTGGCCGTATCCGAAGAGGATATTCAAGCTGCGCTTGATGGAGATGAGTTCCGCGTTCCCCTTAATTCTCCTGTAATACTTGTTCAATCCGGCAACCGCGCACCGGAAACCATTATGCAGGAGGAGATGCGAAAATATTATACTGTTTCCACATTCTCTGGTATCCCGGACAGGCAAAAGCCTCTGACTTGTAACAAAAACAAAGATAAAAATGAGAACGAGGATGTTGCCAGTGCTGAGAATATGAACTGGATGCAGGCACTGCGTTTTGTGGCTGCAAAAGG
>QRFC01000659.1_pt1 | contig 32577 bp, 26 predicted proteins | sample 1861061 | NCBI WGS metagenome assembly QRFC01 (sample SAMN09711282, study PRJNA482702) | Human gut metagenome, whole genome shotgun sequencing project.
GATCGGCGGCTTAGGCGTCATCACGGCGGCTGTAACGTTTTTGATGCTCTCCGGCAAGAATATCTCGCTGAAGGAGCGCAGTGCCATGCAGGATGCCATTTCCGCTCCGGTGGTGGGCGGCATCGTGCGCCTGACGCGGTTTATTCTCAAGGGAACGTTCTTTGTGGAATTGGTCGGCGCTCTTGCGCTGCTGCCGGCGTTCTGCCGGGACTACGGACTGCGGGGCGTGTGGATGGCAATATTTCACTCCGTTTCCGCCTTCTGCAACGCGGGCTTTGACATTCTGGGGCGGGCGGATACGCTCTACCCTTCATTGACGGCGTACATATCCGACCCGCTGGTCAACATCGTCATCATGCTGCTGATCATCGTGGGCGGTATCGGTTTTCTGACATGGGACGATGTCTGCACCCACCGGCTGCACCTGCGGCGGTACCGGATGCAGAGCAAGGTCATTCTGAGCGCAACTGCCATCCTGATCGCGCTTCCGGCATTGCTCTTCTTCCTGACAGACTTTGCAGAGCTTCCCGCAGGACAGCGCGTTCTGGCGTCGCTCTTTCAGGCGGTCACGCCGCGAACGGCGGGCTACAACACCGCAGACCTGACGAAAATGAGCGACACCTCACAGGCGGTCACGATTTTGCTGATGCTGACCGGCGGCGCGCCCGGCTCCACCGCGGGCGGCATGAAGGTGACGACGCTGGCTGTGCTGGCCGCCAACGCGGTCGCTGCCTTCCGAAGGCGGGAGGACCCACAGCTTTTTAAGCGCAGGCTGGAGCCCTCCGCTGTACGGAACGCCGCCGCCATCCTGCTGCTGTATCTGGGACTGACCTTCGCGGGTGCGGCGGTCATCAGCGCGGCGGAGGGACTGCCGCTCGGTGCCTGTCTCTATGAAACGGCATCCGCTGCCGGAACGGTAGGGCTGACACTGGGGCTGACGCCGCAGCTGGGTACGCTGTCGCAGGGCATTCTCATTCTGCTGATGTTCTTCGGGCGTGTCGGGGGACTTACCCTGATCTACGCCGCATTCTCCGGGCATGATCTGACCTATGCCCGGTATCCGAAGGAAATGATCACCGTAGGCTGAAAGGAGCGCACGATGAAAAACGTATTATTGATCGGACTCGGCCGCTTCGGGCGGCACCTTGCCATGCAGCTGAGCGAGCTGGGGCATCAGGTCATGGCGGTGGACCGGGACGAGGAGCGCGTCAACGAGTGTATGCCCTTTGTCACCAACGCGCAGATCGGTGACAGCACCCGCGTGGATTTCCTGCGCTCACTGGGCGTTGGAAACTATGATGTCTGCTACGTTACCATCAGCGGAGACTTCCAGAACTCGCTGGAAACGACGTCGCTGCTCAAGGAGCTGGGGGCGAAATATGTGGTGTCCCGCGCCGAACGGGATGTACAGGCAAAATTTCTGCTGCGCAACGGCGCGGACGCGGTGACATACCCGGAAAAGCAGCTGGCGAAGTGGGCGGCCATCCGGTACACCGCCGACCACATCTTCGATTACATAGAGTTGGACGAGAAGCACGCCATTATCGAGGTCGCCGTCCCGGACAGCTGGCAGGGGCACAGCATCGGTGAGCTGGACATCCGCCGAAAGTATGGCGTCAATATCCTCGGCGTGAAGCGAGACGGCAAAACCAATGTGACCATCTTGCCGGAAACGGTGCTGGACAGCAGCCTGACGCTGCTGGTGCTGGGCGAGTATACGGCGCTGAAAAAGTGCTTCCGGCTGTAAGGCTGCATCTGCCGACGCTTGTGCGGTTGCAACCGGCTCGCTGGAGTATGTTACGCTGCCAAGCTCTCCGCTCAAAACTTCGGGTCTGAGGCTGCCGGTATAGGAAAAGCGCTCCTGCGAGGATCGACCTCGCAGGAGCGCTTTTTTGTTTCAGGTGTCGGGAGAGCTGTGTTTACTCGCCGATGTCATCCAGCGACAGTACCTGCTCATAAGAATCTGCACCGGCGATAGAGCCGATGGGCAAGACCACATGGAGATTTCCGTCATTATCAGCGTATGTGCGGACGCTCATGTTGATGTTCTCGGCGGACAGCGTCCAGTCGCGGCGTTCCGTCAGGAACTCATCCGTATCACCGCCCGCAATTGCTCCATACTGTGTGTCGAACTTTGCAGCGGCAGCGCGGCATACCGCCTCCAAGAAGACTGTCTCATCCACATCCAGTGCCTTCAGCAAGCCCGCTGTGGTGAACTGCTGGCCACTGACGATGTCATACAGATAGACATTGTATTCGTTCACATCGGCATCCCAACCGCAGGAGACGACCAGCGACAGGATATTCTCATACTGATATGACTCCCATGCCACATAGAAACAGGACAGGCTGACCTTATCCGAGACATCTTCAAGCACGCCATTCACGATAGGGGTGTACGCATCGGAGATGGCCTTGTTGATGGCCTCTGCACCCTGTGTGTCCGCCTCGATTTGGGGCACGCGGTAGGCATAATGGCCGCTGTTGCCCACGCCGTCGGTATAGTCGAAGTCCTCGTTATACAGTTCGGTGATTTGAGGTGCTTCATAAGACGCATCGGGCGTCTCGGCCTGATGGTCGTCCTGTGTGTTGTTATTGTCTGTCCCATTGGGCGTTGCACCGCAGGCGGCCAGTGCGAAAATCATTGCTGTGGCCAGCAACAACACAAAAATCTTCTTCATGTAAATGTCCTCCTTACTTCCACGAGAACCGACCCACAACGGCCTCCGTGTACTGGTCGTCCGTGATAGCCGTATAACGGTTTCCATCATACCAGTCGGTAAAGCCGTTGTCCGTCTGATAAATCTCGCCGGTCTCCGTGTCCATCACCCGCTCAAAGCCCATGGTGGCGTCGCTCTGCTTCTGACTGATGATGTCCTGACTGGTATTCCGGCTTTCCCATGAGGACATGATGGCATCCTGCATCTCATTGGCGGATTGGCTCAACTGCTGGGATTGCCGCATCGCCGCGTCGCTCTGCGCCATGGCGGAGGAGGTATAGCTGCCGGAATAGTCCAGGCTGCCCAAGCTCCGCGTCAGGATGTCCTCCCAGTTCTGGAACATCCCCTTTTCAGCGGAGACGATGGTGGTGCTGTACGCCATGTAGTACCCGCCAAGGCCGGGGATGGGGAAGGGGACAAGCTCCACCGAGCACATACCCTCCGCCTCGACGCCGTCCTGCGTAAACTCCGCACGCAGCACGCCGGCTGTTCCACCCAAAGAACCGGTTGCGTCAAAGGTCTCTGTCACCGTGAAATCCTCATACTGCGGGAAGTGGAGGCTGCTGTAGAACGGCTCTGCGGCAACCGCCGACAGATACTGCGGCAGCACGTCGAAGTAACCCTTCACGGACTCCTCTGCCATTACGGGGAACGCTGCGTAGGCAGCGTTCCAGTATGTATAATTCTGCTTCAGGAAGTCATCCGCAAACAGCGGCTCTGCCTTTAAGATATACAAAATCTGATTTACGCTGCACGCGGGGTCATACGCTCGCAAAGCGTGGTACATACCCGCGTTGGACGTGGCCGCCTCCACCATCCAGCCCTCCGGAACGCTCATAGAGAAATCCGCACAGCTATATGACTCCAGCTCCAGCCCGGAGGCCATGGGCGTAATGACGAATTCTTCCGTCTGCTGTGTGTTTCCGCCGTAGTCCTGTGTGTCATCTCCGTTGCTTTTACTGCCGCAGCCGCACAGCAGTGTTATGGTAAAGGCTAAAATGATACAGATAATTCTCCTCATAAGTCCCCCTCCTTGCTGATTATGCTTTAAGTATAGCACAAGTTCTGCCCCACCGCAATGTGTTCTGCGATGCGCCCTGTCCAAAAACGATCATGCATATATTCTCTTGACGAAGATGCGCGGCAAACAGCAACTCCCTGCCAGAGAAATGCAAGAATGGCAGCAGCGAAACGGCTCTATACTGCACGAACCGAGACATACTGCGCAGATGCGTTCTCTAAGATTTTACAGTGCTCGTGTTGTGAACTTTACGTTGGCCTCCTACTTCTGTTGCTTCGATTTCGAGCTTTAACCGTTCCTGCTCCGCCTCATAATCAGCTGTCATTTTCTTATACTATACCGATAAACATACGGTTTCCGTAGCGCGCATACGATGGACTATTCTCGAAGAGGAGGTCTGTTTATGCCAACCGTTCAGCAAGCACCCACTCCGGCGATCACCGTCACTCGCAATTTCCTTGGTCAACAGACGGTAGAGGCGCTAGTGGTGGAATTGATCCGCGCCCACACACAGGCGGCTTAATGGCTGCGGGCAGTCTACGGAAAGGAGGGGACTTATGGAGAAGCGATTACTGCCTACTGCGCTGTACTGCCGCCTGTCCCGGGAGGACGGAGACCGCATGGAGAGTGATTCCATCGGCAACCAGCGGAAGCTGCTGGAGGCGTATATCGAAAATCATCCTGAGTTGGTAATGGCGGAGTGTTATGCCGATGATGGCTATACCGGCACGAATTTCCAGCGCCCCGCCTTTCAACGGATGCTGCGGGACATAGGGAACGGGCGCATCCGCTGTGTGCTGGTAAAGGACCTGTCCCGTTTCGGCCGTGATTACATCGAAACAGGCCGCTATCTGGAACGCTGGCTGCCGGAGCACGGCGTGCGATTTATTGCCATTACAGACAATATCGATAGTGCCCGCGGCGCCTACGACATGATGATGCCGCTGAAGAATCTGTTTAACACCCAGTATGCACGCGACATCTCCCAAAAGGTCAAAAGCTCCCTCCACGCCAAGCAGCAGCGGGGCGAGTTCATCGGGGCCTTCGCCAGCTACGGGTACTGTAAGGACCCGCAGAATCATAACCGTCTGGTCATCGACCCGCCTGCGGCGGAGGTGGTGCGGCGCATCTTTACCCTGTTCGAAAACGGAATGGGAAAGATCCGTATTGCCAAGCAGCTGAATGAAGAAGGTATTTCCTGCCCCAGTGAGTACAAACGGCTCACCGGCGAAAAATACCGCAACAACCACCGGCTGGAAACCACCACCTACTGGACATACGCTACCATCCACCGTATCCTGCAAAATGAGATGTACATTGGGAATATGGAACAGGGGAGGGACGACCGCCTTCAGATGCACGGGAAAGCCAAGCGGAAGGAGCGCTCCCAGTGGACGGTAGTATCCGGCACCCACCAGCCCATCATCGAAAAGGGCCAGTGGCAGCGGGTGCAGGCTCTGCTGAACGCCAACGCCCGCACACCGGATTTTCGGCAGAACGTCAGCCCCTTTGCGGGCTTTCTCAAGTGCGGCGATTGTGGACGAGCCATGGTCAAGACCACCTGGGGTGGCAAAATCTTCTACACCTGCGGCTCGTATAAGCGCTACGGCGCGTCCGTGTGCAGCAAGCACTATATCGCCCATGATGTGTTGACGAAGGTAATACTGGATGATTTGAACCGGCTCATTGCCGGCATGGAAAACCTCCACCAGCTGGCACAGCAGGGCGCGGCGCAGCGCCCGCGCTCCGGCACCGACCAACCCCAAAAGCTGGAAGCTGCATTGCAGCGCATTCAGCGCCGCCGCCAGAGCGCCTACGAAGACTATCAGGACGCGCTTATCTCCAAGGAGGACTTCCTCCGCTACCGCGCTGATTATGACGCACAGGAGCAGGCGCTGCAGGCCCAACTGGACAAGCTGCGCGACTCGGTACAGGATGACCCGCTGTCCTTGCCTTGGGTGAAGGCGCTTCTGGCGTCGGGGCAGCTGGCGGAGTTGGATCGCCCCACAGTCGCCGCCGCCATCCGGGAAATCCGCGTCTACGAGGGGAACCGTATAGAGATCGACTATCTGCTCCCGGAGGGCTGCCGCGCTCTGCTGGAGGGGTGAGCGCATAGTGTTCCGTGTAGGGCAAAGCGAAAAAAGCAGGGAGCGTAGAAAGGTTTTTGCTTCACACCCTGAACATTATAGTGGTGGAAAGTTTCACAACTCCCCACCACTATTGTCCCATGTGTGTCCAGCCGCCCGCTGTTTTGACGCTTACGTTTTGTTGCAGATAGGACGCATTTATGCTATCATAGAAGCACAATAAAGAAGTGCGACAGTTCTCCGTGAACTGCCGCACTTTTGCATCACCGTGGGGCAACGAGGACACCCAGACGCTTATCGACATTCTGGCGCGGTATGGTGTCAAGACCACCTTCTTTGTTGTGGGAGATTGGGCGGAGAAGTACCCGGAGTCCGTCAAAGCCCTGCACGACGCGGGCCACGAGGTGATGAGCCACTCCAATCACCACGACCATTACAACAGTCTGTCCACTCAGCAGATCATTGACGATGTTACCGCCAGCAACGAGCGGATCAGTGCTGTTACCGGCGTGACCCCCACGCTGATCCGTTGTCCCTACGGGGAGTATGACGACCACGTCATCGCCGCCATACGCTCCATGGGTATGGAACCTATCCAGTGGGATGTGGAGCAACCAGAAATGACTTAAAGCCGTTGCGCCGCAAGGGTTTGCGGGTTTGGTTACTGTGCGCATCACCCAAAAATTTGACCTGTAAATGGGGTGTTTGAGGGGTGTTTCGGGCACGAGAGAGGTCAAATTTGAGGGTGCGTGCGCAAATGCAGAAAACTCCGGTATAAGTACAAGATAGAGAAAACGGACGCCAGTGATCTGGCGTCCGTTTTATGAGTTGTGATTTACATTGCCCCCATCTGCTTTGTGTAATAATTACTCAACACTCTCTGTTGATATCTCGGTTACCCACGCAGAATCGAAAAGAGAATTTTCGCTGATTCTGTGCATCATTCTCTCCAATTCGCTTTGTAATTCGTCTAAATTATACTCAGCTCTTTTAAATCCTCCTTTGCTGCGTACAAATGTATAGTAAATATGGTTTTCTTTATCATATGTCCTTAAGTGCGGGTTGGCTTTTATTACAGCTCGCATATAAGGATCTGTGTTGTTATCCAACAAATTATAGTCTCCCAAATTTCCCCCGAATTCTTCATATCGTTCATCGAAGTGCTCGTTGGTATTTCGCATCTCTTTTTGAAATATGAGAGGATAATCTGTCTTTTTGATGCCAAGCATGTCGCGCAGTCTTCGGCAACGTTCAGTGGATCGTCGGCCATTATATCCGTTTGGATTATAAAAAACGTTCGATATATTTCCACATGCAGTCAGGAGACTTTGAATGTGAAAAAAGTAGTAGGCGTGCTCATCATGATAAACGCCTACATTATATTTGTCGGGGTCAAAAATGTAGTCTAATGATATTAGTGCAAAATAAATATTCTTCACTGCCATGTTCGCATACATAAAATCCAAGCTGTTATTACCGTCAACTTTAAAATATCTGTTTAACATATTTTCCTCCTATGATTCGTTTAGGTGATCTCATTCAGCTTTTCCATTCAGTGTTATATTATAGCACAATTCAAAAAGTGCGCCAATGCTAAAAAATAAAATTACCGCAATCAGGCATCTTGCATACAGGCAAATATGTTCTTCAGCCTGTGACGGTATTTCCTCTTGCATTTCCGGGAACACTCCTGTATACTGATATAAACTGATACTATTTAATGTCAACAGGAGGTGCTATATGGACGCTGCGTTGTTTACCAAAATGCTGTCGGATAAAAGTGTGCTGGACTTGAAGAAGCTGGGTTACAAATATCCGCAGGCGGATATGGGGGAGTTTGTATCGCTGCTGAAAAGTGGCTTCTACCATCCGCTGCCACTGAAGGACTTTTCCGGGCAGGAGCTTGTCTATTTGGATAGTGTCGCACAGGTACATCTCTCTGCCGCCCGGATCCTGCTGACGCCGCAGAGCAGCACGCAGCTTTACGGCGCGAAGGCCATGGAGGAGGAGATCATCTCCACCTTCACCATCGAGCAGGTGGATTTCTCCCGCGACAGTGTCCGTAAGATTCTGTCCGGCTTTGCTCCGGCGGACGAAAGCGAGAACCGCATCTATGGCATGAAGAAAGGGCTGGAGTTCATCAGCGACCCCGCCAACAGGATCACCGAAGCATCTATCCATCAGATGTATGAGACCGCCATCGGGGCCTATCTGCCGGAGGAAGACCGGCTGCGCCCCGGCAGCTTCTACCGGCACGACAGCGTGTATGTGGTCGGCTCCAAGGTAGAGCATACCGGACTGCCGTGGCAGCAGCTGCCGGAGCGCATGGGCGAACTGGTGCGCTTCATCCATGAAGAATCCGACAGCAACGACCTGCTGAAAGCGACCCTGATCCACTTCTATGTCGCCTATCTGCACCCCTACTTTGATGGCAACGGCAGAATGGCGCGGCTGATGCACCTGTGGTATCTGGTACAGCAGGGGTATTCCTCCGCCCTGTTCGTGCCGCTGTCTGAGTACGTCAACAAGAGCCGCAAGGGGTATTACGACGCCTACACGTTGGTGGAGGAGAATGCCCACATCAGCGGCGTGCTGGACGTAACGCCGTTTCTAGTGTTTTTCATTGAAAATGTGTATCACAAGCTGAACGGAGTGCTCCCTGCCCGCCGGACGACCGAGGCGTTTCAGGATGCATTGTCGCAGGGGCATGTCACGGAGAAAGAGAAAGCGCTGTGGAGCTTCGTCCTGTCCGCGTATGGGAAAGCTGAGTTCTCCACCAAGCAGCTGGAAAAGGACTTCGGCAACGCCGCCTACGCCACCATCCGCAGCTTTGTGCTGAAGTTCGAGCATCTGGGCCTGCTGACCTCAACGCGATATGGAAACCGTGTGAAGTATAGGGTGCATGCGTGACGGCGCTGAACATTCATGTAAAAATCTGCAAATTTATATGAAACTTTCGTGCTAATTTACACGAATATTTTTGGAAACATTACACAATGCGACACGAACCATGTTTGACGGACAGAGAAGGCCATCGGCAAATAGCCGATGGCCTTCTCAATTTACTGCTTATTCATGTACTTCTCCAGCATCCGATACGTTCTCAGACTGTTGATCAGCATCTCCCTGCACATCTGCCGATGCGTTTTCTGCCGTTCCTCCTCGGAGGGTTCAGGGATGCCCAACTCGGCAAAGACTTCCTCCGCAGAGAAAAAGTGTTTTGCCCGTTCCTCCGGCGGGAGCTTGTCCAACTCCTCTGCCTCGCGGAAGGAGTCATAGAGCTTTTGCCGTTCTGCATCCACTGCCTCTTCGTCAAAGCCGAAGAAGGTCATCTCGTACAGCACCGCCGCGCAAAAGGCGGTAATGCCTACCTCCTGTGCGTTGGCGATATTGACCTCATAGCCCAATACCTCGCGCCAGGGCGACAGTTCAAATGCGTAGCACTGAGGTAGCTGAATGGCACGGGCGGTCTGCTCGGTCTCATCCACGGTCAATTCGTCGATGCCTTTCATCTTGAGGACTTCCGGCAGCGGCGCGAGTTCGGCGGGGAGTTCGCTCTTATAATACAGGTTGGCATCCAGAAACTCCTTGTCATCGTACATGTGGCAGACGCCCAGAAGTATATAATCGGTGGCCTCCGGCTCCATGCCGCGCAGGCTGTCGATGAGTGCCGTAATGCGGCGGATGCCCTCGTTACGCTTGGCGGGTTCAATGTCCAGCCGGTCAAGCAGCGCGGCGGCAATGTCCACCGCAGACTGGCTCAGGATCAGTTCTTTTACGTTCATACCTCACCTTCCTTTGGAAAAGCGTGCAATCATTGCACATTTTTTCTGATGAAAAACCGGAGGTCTATAACCGTACTTCGACCTCCGGGGGAAAAGTTTTCTCGCAACTTCCGCAGCCAGTTATAGCAACGACCCGAAACATTGAACACGGGCCACATAACCCCATAACAAATAGAATAACCCGCCTCCGCAGCAACATTGAACACGGTCGGAGGTCACTACTTGTAATAAAAAATGGTGCGGACAGCGCGACGGAACGGTTTTTACTCTTCCAGTTCAAACGTGTCCCGCTGGTTCACGGCGTCCAGCTCCAGCTGGGCACGGGACAGCTCATCGGCGGCCTTTTCGTAATCGGCTTCTACCGCGGTCAGGTCGTAGTTGGCGTAAGAGTAGTCGATGATATTGGACTGCCGGCCATACTGCTCCTCCACCCGCTGCTTGGGCAGACGGGCTTTCATGTCGGCCAGCTTGTTCTTGCGCTGGGTCAGTTGGGGAATGTAGACCAACATTTCGTCGATGGTCATACCGAAGCCAGGGATAACATGGGTGGCGTTGAAGACGTTGATGGCGTGCTTCACCTTGTGGATACGCTGCTCTAACTCCGCCAATTTCTTCTGGGTGTCGGCGTAGTCGTAGACGGGGCGCACGGACTCCACGTCCTCACCCATGGCGGCGCGGAAGTCCTTGCTGCGGCTCTCCTTGTCCAGCAGAGCGGTGTGCTCGTCGTTCAGCTTTTTCAGCAGCTTGTTGGCTTGTGCGGAAGTATATGTCATGGTCAGTCTTCCTTTCTCTTTTGTAAACTTCTGCTCCCATTGTACCTGATTTTGCGGCGTAAGTCCAGCGGATGACGGCGCTTTCTTCGGCGGCTTGTCCACATACTCACGGTGTCCGTCAGGGTACAGCAGATACGCAGCCTTCTTCTCCGCGTCGTAACGAGCCACGGGCAAGCCCTTCATCTTGGCCTGCTGATACGCAACAAAAGCTACCTGAGAGATGCGTCTGTCCATCTTCTCGTCCTCATCATCACAATGAGGATCTTCATAAAGCAGCGGTTTGTTTTCATCGGCCATATTCTCACTCCTTCCTGTCGGGGAAAAGTGTGCAATGATTGCACACTTTTCCTCTTCTGTTCTCACGCGCTCTGGCGGATCACGATGCCCTCTTCATCCCATGTAGCCAGCCGGAAGTTGTAGGGGCGTCCGTCAGGCGCGGTCAGGGTGTTCAGGATGTCCCGCAGCTCCTTCACCTCCGCTGAATGGCGCTTGGCGATCAGCACGGCTTCATCCACAGGCTTGTTGTCCAGCGCGCAGCCGTCCACATACATGCGGAGCTGGTACAAGTCCAGCGCCTTGGTCTTGCCGGCCTTGGCCTCGTAGATGGTCACGCGGTCGATGTAGCCCACGAACAGATCGACCTTGGCCTTCAGCCCGATCTTCTGGAACACCGGCTCCTCACGGCTCACCCGCAGGGCGGTAGGGTCATTCTCCCGCTTGGCAGTCAGCTCCTTGACATACCGCAGCTCCATCGAGTCCACATCCTTGGCCGGGGCGGGGACATAGGAGGCGATCCAACTGAGCAGGTTCTTCAGGCGCGGATCGGCTTCACAGAACGAGGTTTTCGTGTTCTTTGTGGCAGGCAGCGCGGCGGAATTGTCCGAGATGAGATCCACCTGCACCAGGAAGCGGTTCTGGCTGGGATGAATGGCCTCGCCCCAGACGCGGTCAAACATTCCGTGTTCAATGGCACGCCCGTTGATGCACAACTCCACGCCGCTGGACTCCATGTTGCACTTGTAGTAGATGGCGTTGGACGGATTCTTCAGGATGTTGCCGTACCTACAACGAATCGTCAGGGGACCGCCGCCCAGGTTGCAGGGGATCTCACCGTAATCCTTTACGCTGCCCTCTTCCCACACCGGCAGCAGCGGCGTCAGCGTATGCTGCGTTTCCTCGCCGCCGCTGATCTCCTACACCTCCATGGTGATGGGCGTATTCGCCAGAATGCCCGCGTAGACGTACCGCAGTTCCTCAATGATGTACCGCACCAGATTGTGGAAGTCGGAGGGCGCTGCCTTACGGTCGGGCTTCACCGTCCGGAACTTTGCCATGGGACATCGGACGGAGATCGATGTGCCGGTGGGGTGGGGCAGGTCGCCCGTACCTGAATAGAAACGCACCTTCATGGGCTTGTCCAGTTCAGATGTGCCCATGGAATATGGTGCCTTGACCTCGCGGTACTGGTTTGCCGCGGCATCGTCCTTCGTGCAGGTGCGGATGCTCCACTTCTGGTCAGGACTGCTGTCGCAGGAGGCCAATGCGTGCTTCAATCCAAAGCCGTGCTCGTTCAGCGGCGTCTGCGCGCCATCCCGGCATGCGATGGTCAATGCACTGCCAAGGTCGGCAATGCCCGTGCCGCCGTCTGTCACAGTGATCTCCACGGCATCGCCAAGATTTTCCAGCGATAGCACTACCCTCATGGACAGCTCGGGATCGCCGCTGTTGGCGCGGAGGTTGGAAACCGCGTCGTCCATCAGCTCACAGATGACCTGTGCCACGCTGTTGAAGTTGTCCCCGATTCCGGCAAACAGGCCATAACCGGTAGGGTTGTTGCGGATGATTTCCTCCGCAATAGGTGTCTTGTTTTCGATTTTCATAGGTGCAATTCCTCCTATTATCGGTTGAGTTGATTGGCCATGTCGGAGCGAATAACGGCGGCGATGATGCGCAGCAGTGCTTGCTGCCGGATGACCTCCTGACAGAATGCCACAGCCAGATCCCCTGGCGTCAGATTGATTTCCTCGCACAGACACAGCAGTTCGATCCACTCGTCGTCGGTCATGTCTACTTCAATGGTTGCTTTACGTTCGTCGTTCATAATGGTTACTCCTCATTTGTATCAAATTTGATTTACACCGCCCAGATGATCTCCGCGCTGTCCTCCGCCACCTCGATGCGACGGATAAACTGGGCGACCACGGCTTTTTTCTCCTCAAAGGACAGTTCGCCGAACACCAGCTTTTCCGGCAGCGGAATGCGGCCAACTTCCCGCCGCTGGGCCTGCCGGAGCGCTTCGCGCTCCTTTTCGATCTTCCCCAGTGCCTTTTGCAGATAGGACGCGGGCAGATCCTCGCTCTCGGCAAAGGCATCCATCAGGCGCTCGGCGCGGCGGTCCAGCTCCAGCAGCCGCCGGGTGTAACTATCCTCCTCTGGCTTCGGTACAACGGGCTCCCGGGGACACTGCGCCAGCAGCTTTTCTATCTCCGTCTGCACCACTGTTTCCAGCTCTGCCAGCTTGATGTGGATGGCGGCGTCGCAGCGGTTCATATTATACCTCCCGCTGCACAACAGATAGCGATAGGACTTGTCCGCCACAACGGACAGGCTGTAGCCGCACTTGGCGCATTTCAGCAGGCCGGACAGCCATGTGTGCTTGCCCTTTCCGCTGTTGCCCACCTGACGGTTATGAGCCAGCTTTGCCTGCACCGCCAGAAACAGCGACGACGGCACGATGCCCACGCTGTTCAGCACAGACGCCCGATGGTTCTCGGTCTTGGTGTACTTCCGCGCGTTGGCCTCCCGCTTGCCCACCAGCAGCACACCGTGTACGCCGTCAAAGGCCTCCGGCGGGCTTGTGACCTCCACGCCTTGCCCTAGATAGTGGAGCCGCACCTGCTCGTCCGCCATCACATACGCGGGGTTGTGCAGCAGGCGGGACAGCGTTACGTTGTCCCAGGTAGTGCGCTTGGGAGCGGGGATGCCCTCGGCGGTCAGCTTGCGGGCCAGCAGCCCCAATGACACACCCTCCGCAACGTACTCCCGAAAGATCCGCTGCACCACCTCCGCCTTGTCGTTGGGGATGAGGGACGGGACTTCCCGGCCATCCCGCCCCCGGGCCCGGCCATTGTCGAAGCCGTAGGGTGCTGGACCTCCCGGCCATGCGCCCAGCGCCGCGCGGCGGTAGTAGTTGTCCCGTACACGCTCCGCAGTGGTCTCCCGCTCCAGTTGGGCGAACACCATGATGATGTGCAGCATAGCCCGTCCCATGGGCGTCTTGGTGTCGAAGTTCTCATTGACCGACACGAACTCCACATGGTGCTCCTGCAGCACCTCCCACAGCTGGCCGAAGTCCGCCACGCTGCGTGAGAACCTGTCCAACCGGTAGACATACAGTGTTCCGATGCGGTCGGCGCGAATGTCCTTCATCAGCTGCTGGAAGGCGGGGCGCTCGGTGTTCTTGCCGGAGTAGCCGGCATCCTTGTAGACCCGCAGCTCCCCGCCGCCCGCCGTGCGGCGGCACAGGTCGATCTGCCCCGCGATAGACAGGCTGTCCTTTTTCTCCACGGACTGGCGGGCGTATACCGCGTCCGTCTTCATGCGCTCTTTTCCCGCTGGGCTGCCCGCAGCGTACGCAGCTTCGCCATGCAGGCGGCGTAGGCATCTTTCATCTGCTGCTGCCGCGCCTGCGGATCCTCATACTGCGGATGGGTGTGCTTGACTTCCATGTTCATTCCCCCTCGCCACAGCCTATGAACCGGGGACGGAGAACATACCGGGACGCGGGAAACGGAATACGATCTTGACTCATGCGTTTTCCTCCTTTCGGTGAAATGAGAAAAGAGAAACACCGTGCAGGCCGAGGCACTACACGGTGTCATGAGTATGACAAATAGACCGGATTCCGCTTGCAAAATCGGGGTCAAACGGGTATAATAACCCCATACGGTGCGGATTCGTCCGTTGTGTAGGTGCGGTAATCACCTGCGCAGGTTGTAGGGAGCGCCAACTCCCTGCAACTGCCGTTGTTTTTCTTTTGTAAGGACAGTATAGCACGTATGTGACCTCACATCAATAGTCGAAGATGCCAAAAATAAGAAAGATAATTTGTGAAATATGTGAGGTCACACCAACGCAATAGTTCTTGCTTCACATAAGATAATTCGTTATAATGATAAAAGCATCTTCGGGGAGGAGCTCACATGGCACAGACAGAAGCGCAGCTGCGCGCCAACAAAAAATACCGTGAGGAGAAGCTGGAAAGCATCACTTTCCGCGTCCCCAAAGGCAATAAGGCTCGCATTCAAGCACACGCCGCTGCCAACGGGGAGTCTACCAACGCATTCATCTACCGCGCGATCAATGAAACCATCGACCGCGAAAAACAGCCAGATACGGAGTGAACCTCCGCATCTGGCTGTTAAATTGCGAAACCTGTCGTATAACTTTGGAAGACACCAAAGGCTCCTCATTGCTTGATTAAAGCCAATTCGCTATCATTTAAATGTCAACCCCAACACCATATATAGCTCATCCTTATATGGAATAATTTGAGTGTACAGTTGTGTATATGCACGGCCTATCGCACCACGAAATGGAATCATTTGCGGAATTTTTTCTCCACAATTCAAAATGTGCTCATAAGAAATACCAGGATACTTGTCAATATAGTAAATACTATGAATGCCAATATGATATGCTTTTTTCGAACATAGCTCGCAAGGACTGGCAGTAGTAAATAAGCACCCATTTTCAGCTGAGGGCATTCGGCACTTTGCTGCTTGCAAGAACGCCATTTCTTCGGCATGTATTGAACGAGTGTGTACTTGATTCTTTTGTTTTCTATGAGCATTGTATGCATCTTTGAAGCAATACGCACAGTTGCGCCCCTTTAATAGTGAAAAATCAACATCGCTTGTCTGTTTTCGCAAAAATGCACGGTAAGGTATATTTGTTCGTTCAAACTCACTCATACCGGTATCATCATCATTATCCTCGCGAATAAGCGAGCACAGCGATCTTAGATTGCAAGCTATTTGACCTTCGGGAGCAGTGTTCCAGCCCATAGATATAATGTTGTATTTGCTGTCCGTTATAACTGCGCCGACTTGGCGAGATAGACACCCCGAATTCAATTTTGCATCGTAAGCAATCTGCATACATCTCTCAATCTCTGTCGGCGGAACTAGTCCAGGGTGCATTATTAGCGTTATGTATCGCAGTAACTGTTTCTTTGTATCTGTAAGCGATTTAGAATTTGAGTTTCTGTTATAGATATGAATGTCTGAAATTTCGACTGTTTTTTCAATATTTATTTCTGAGAAGCTCCGAATTGTATTTCCAAGCGATGGATATTCCTTTTCGTCCAAAGCAACTATATCTTCAAAACTATACCCTTTCTCGACGAGGCGATTTTTCCGTTCTCTATCTGTTGCATTTATAGCAATAAGATAAAATGCAGAGTACCTATCTTTAAAGAAAGCTGCTTCGTACGGGTTACGTAGCGCATCAATAACCACAAGCACCCGTTTTTTCTCTACAATATTTCTTCTACGTAATATTTTAATCAGCATGTTAACACGCTGTGAAAGGTTCAAAATGTTTTCGGGTGCACTCACATTTGAAAATGCGGAACCTGACGCGCGAATATTATTACCAATCGCTTGTAGAAGCTTTGTATAATACTGGGCTGGAATCGCCTCTTGAAATTCTCTGTAGTAGTTGGGGATTTCTTCAAAATAAAACTTATATAAATCGTCATCGTACGGAACGTTTTCGCCGTCGGCATTGAGTCTACCTACTTTGTCTTTCCATTCTATTCGTTTGCTATGGAGATTATCATAGGATTCTCTTAGGCCACTTATATCAATGTGGGTTTCAAGAACTTCATCAATAAAACGAGTTAATCGAAGGAAATCGTTTTCGAGTACAAACGTAAATATAACATGCTTCATTTCAATTATACGAAATGGCATCCATGAATTCTTCGCATATTCATAGATAATTTGATATGCCCTTTCCTCTGGAGTAACGCTTTTTTCAGGAATGGGGGGTTGTAATTGATCAAATTTCTCAGAAAGCAGATTTGCAACAGTAGTGCATCCGCATCCTGTTCGACCAGTTAGTCCAATAATAATAAAATCCTTCCGTTCTCCGAATATTTTTTCCACAGCGGCGTTTTCTAAAGTAGTCTCTGTCATTATTCTCTCCCCCTAAAATTTTAGTTGTACCCTAGCAATTTAATTATACTATTTTATGTGTTATTCGTCAAGACGCACAGAATTGAAGCCGCAATCGGATGATTGAGTGTTCATTTAGCTGGTTTCCAGTGCTTGCTCTATATCCAATTATTCCCCATTTCACATACAACATTTCAGATCCCACCTCCAAACGAACCGGTCACTAATTGTATCGAGACTCCTTGTGATGATTAAAAAGCCACCCTTCTCGGGTGGCTTTTGCTTTTAATGAGAGTTTGTGCCTAGCTTAAATCTTATAATGCGTTCCAATATCTCATACACCATCTTCTGCTCCGACAGAGGCTGCTTTTGTATTAAGTCATAACTCAAAGAGGCATAGTCTTGCACCTCAGATGCTGGTGATATATTTTCAAACAAAGCCGACAGTGGGATGTCCAGTGCTGTTGTCACCTTGTAAATGCTTTCAATCGTAGCGTTCTTCTCGCCACGCTCTAACTGACCGATATAGGTATGATGAAGCTCCGCTTTTTCCGCCAGCATCTCCTGGCTCCACCCCTTTTGAATACGGTAGGCGCGCAGCCGTTCACCGATGATTTTTGCAATCGACAATGGTTCTCACCCCTTTCCCCATACCCTATACTATGAATAGTTTTTTGGAGAAATAAACAGACCATTGATATTTTTCGGCTTTGAATATATACTATAAATATAATTTTGCGAATTTTGATGACTAAAGATAAAATGCAAAGTGCAGGTAGAGTTATGAAGATCATCAACAATATTACGGATAAGCTCTCAGACGAGTTAAAAGAAAAACTGAAGCCCGGCAGCAAGCTCTCTATCGCGTCGGCGTGCTTTTCTGTCTATGCCTTTGAAGAGTTAAGAACTCAGCTGGAAGGGATAGACGCCCTGCGGTTTATTTTTACATCCCCGACCTTTTTGGCAGAGCAGCCCGAAAAGGCGCAGCGGGAATTCTATATTCCCCGCCTGAACCGTGAAAAAACGCTGTATGGAAGCGAATTTGAAATACGGCTCCGCAATGGGTTCACACAAAAAGCCATCTCCCGTGAGTGCGCGGAGTGGGTACGGAGAAAAGCGTCATTTAAATCCAATGTGACTTCTGAGCTGATGCCCGGATTTATGACGGTGGAAAACACTGCTCCCTGCGCCTTTGCGCCCGTCAACGGATTTACTCGTGCCGACTTGGGCTGTGAGCGCGGCGGCAACATGTTCAGCATGATCAACGAGATCGATGCCCCGGAAAGCGCCGCCTACCTGACGCTGTTTGACCAGCTTTGGGCCGACAAACGCAAACTGAAAGATGTTACCGATCAAGTGCTGGAACGAATCAACACTGCCTACCGTGAGAATAGTCCGGAGTTCCTGTACTTCTTTGCGCTGTATAACATCTTCTCTGACTTTTTGGAGAATATCAGCGAAGATGATTTACCCAATGAGGCCAACGGTTTTAAAGAAAGTCAAGTCTGGAACAAGCTCTATACCTTCCAAAAGGATGCGGTTTTAGCCATTATCAGCAAGCTGGAGCAATATAACGGCTGTATTCTTGCGGACAGCGTCGGCTTGGGCAAGACATTCACGGCGCTGGCCGTCATCAAATACTATGAAAACCGCAATCTCCGTGTGTTGGTACTGTGTCCCAAGAAACTCAGTGATAACTGGATGACCTATAAAGCCAACTATGTCAACAACCCCATCGCCGGTGACCGGCTGCGCTATGATGTGCTGTACCACACCGATTTGTCCCGCACACAGGGATTCTCCGGCGAACTGGACCTCTCCAAAATCAACTGGGGTGCCTACGATCTGGTGGTCATCGATGAATCCCACAACTTCCGCAACGGCGGTGACATTGACGACGACGGCAAAGCAAACCGGTACACCAACCTGATGAACAAGGTCATCCGTCCCGGCGCCCGTACCCGTGTACTGATGCTGTCGGCCACACCGGTCAACAATCGTTTCTATGACTTGCGGAACCAGTTGGCCCTTGCCTATGAGGGCAACAGCAACGCCTGGATCGACAAAATATCCTCCCACCGGACGGTAGAAGAGATCTTCCGTACTGCACAGAAAGCATTCAACACTTGGAGCGAATGGGATATCGAGCTGCGTACCACCGACAAATTGCTGCGGATGCTGGACTTCGACTTTTTTGAGATACTGGACAGTGTTACAATCGCCCGTTCCCGCAGACACATTGAGAAATACTACAATGTCGGCGAGATCGGCAAGTTCCCGGAACGTCTGCCGCCCATCTCCAAACGCCCGCCGCTGACCGATCTACCAGATGCCATCACCTACGGCGAGATATACGACAAGCTTATCAGCATGACGCTGAGTATCTATACGCCCTCCAACTACATACTTCCCAGCCGCGCCGAGAAATACGCCGACCTGAACCACGAGGGCAAGAACCGCCTGACGCAGGTTGGCCGTGAACAGGGCATCCGCCGCCTGATGAGCATCAATCTACTGAAGCGGTTGGAGAGCTCTGTTCATTCCTTCCGCCTCACGCTGCAGCGTATACAAGACCTGCTGCGCTCCACACTGGACACCATCGCCAATTACGACCCCAACCGTATCGTGGAGCTGCACGACCTGACCGCCACCGATTTTGACGCGGATGATCAGGAAGCCGACCTGTTCACCGTGGGCAAAAAAGTGAAGATTGAATTGGCGGACATGGACTACCTCACATGGAAGCGTGCTCTGGAGGAAGACCTTGCCATTCTGCAAGCCCTGCTGGATGCCGTGGCGGACATCACGCCTGACCACGACGCCAAATTGCAGATGCTGTTGGAAACGCTGACACAGAAAATCGAAAACCCGTTGAATGGCGACAACAAGAAGGTCATCATATTCACCGCGTTCTCTGACACAGCTTCCTACCTGTTCGACCACGTCAGCAAATTCGCACTGGAACGTTTTGGCCTGAATACCGCACTGATCACCGGCTCGGTGGATGGCAAAACGACCGTCCCCAAATTCAAGGCAGACCTGAACAATGTGCTGACCTGCTTTTCGCCCTTGTCTAAAGATAAAGCTGCGCTGATGCCGGACGGCCCCAACATCGACCTGCTCATCGCTACCGACTGTATCTCCGAAGGCCAAAACCTGCAGGACTGCGATTGCCTTGTGAACTACGACATTCATTGGAACCCCGTGCGGCTGGTGCAGCGCTTCGGGCGTATCGACCGTATCGGTAGCCGCAATGACCGCATCCAGCTCATCAATTTCTGGCCTGATATGGCGCTGGACGACTATATCAACCTGAAAGCGCGGGTCGAGACCCGTATGAAGGCGCTGGTCATGACCTCCACCGGCGATGACAACCTGCTTTCGCCGGAGGAACAGGGCGATTTGGAATATCGCCGCCGCCAGCTGCAGCGCCTGCAAACAGAAGTCGTAGATCTGGAGGAAATGGGTACGGGCGTATCCATCACCGATCTTGGCCTGAACGAATTCCGCATGGAGCTGATGGAATATGCCAAGCACCACCCGGAGCTGGAGACCAGTCCCGGCGGGATCAGTGCCGTGGCCAAGGCTACGCCCGACGCACCGGCAGGCGTGGTATTCGTGCTGAAAAACGTTCACAACGAGGTGAACATCGACAGCCGCAACCGCCTGCATCCCTACTATCTGGTCTATCTCAGCGAGGATGGTGTGACCATTCACGACCACCTGTCCCCCAAGGACACGCTGGACGCCATGCGCCAGCTCTGCCGCGGCAAGGACAAACCCATCGAGAGCCTGTATCAGGCCTTCAACGCCGAAACAGACGATGGCCGCAGTATGGAGGTCTACTCCAGCCTGTTAGAGGATGCGGTGCTGTCTATCGTGGACACCAAGGAGGACAGTGATCTGGACAGCCTGTTCAAATCCGGCGGTACCAGTGCGCTGCTCAGTCAGGTGTCGGGGCTGGATGACTTCCAGTTGGTCTGCTTCCTTGTGGTACGAGAGGAGGAACGCTGATGCTGGAACTGCCCAAAACCACAGAATTTGGCCGCCGTGTCCCCAAGCAGAAATTCTACGAGCATCTGGACGTGTCGTCAGAGGTAAAACGTCTGTTCGTGGAGCAGATACGGCTCATCACATGGAGCAACAAGCTCTCGCCCCAAACCATGAACATCGCCGAGGGGCAGACCGTCAGCGAGATCGAGGTATTTCACATCAAGCTGACGGGACAGGAACTGGACAAACGGACGCTGGAGCTGATGGACAAGCAGATCCCCTATCACATTCTGTTTCTGCTGGAGCGACCGGATGGCACAGCGCGGTTGTCGGTCAGCTACAAAGAGGCGGCGCAGACCGGCGACAACGCGTTCCGCCTACGGCAGAGCTACGCTACCCCGTGGCAGCGCATGGACGAGCTGCGCCTGCCGCTGCAGGCGCTGGATATGGATGGTCTGTATGAGGGCATTGTCCGCGCCGTGGCCGGTGACGCGCTCCACGCACCGACGGCGGAGAGCCTGAAAGACGCCGTGGAGCAGACGCAGGAACAGGAAAAACTCCAGCGACAGTTTCAGCAGCTGCGGGCCAGGATGAGGAAAGAGAAGAATCTGGCAAAGCAGATGGAACTGCGGAGGGAGATTAAGAGATTGGAGAACAACCCTTACATTGATTAGGACTTTTGAAAGGAGCGCGAACAACATGATTGAATATAAAGTACTAGCAGATGATCCGCAAAAAGGGCTTGTCGTTCAAGGCAATTTTGCTCCCGGCAGTATACCGGTAAACATTCCACATAGTAATCCGAAAAGGAAACAGTATATTTCTCTCTTTTTAAATCTACGAGATATTGAGGCAGGTATCGATTATCTTCAATGCATTTCTCCCAATAATCATCTCCGCATCAACGAGGGTCTGTTTATTTCAGCCCTAGCATTGTCTGCTAAATGCTTTGTTACGTCGGAATCACGAATAGGTCTTGATAAGCAAGGATTCAAGAAATATTCGCCGCAGTCTAAACCGATATTTGACAGGTATGATGCATGGCGGAACAAACACTTTTTACATGATGAAAACAGCATGACAGAAGCAATTGCATTTTTGCTGGTATCACCCGCAGGAAGTGAGAATGTTTTTGGTGGATCGCCATCCGTTGTGTGGAATTCTGTGCAGGTCAATTATCTTCAAGAAGGCAAACAATTAGAAAGCCTTCTCCAAGAAATCCGCAAATACATTATGTCTTCTATTGATAAAAAAGGAGATTCCATTGCGCAAGAGTACTGTAATTGTACGCGAGAGGAATTGCTCTCATTTGGTGAGCCTCCGTTTAAGATTGCCACAACAAAAGATCCCCAGAAAAAAAGATAGCGAGGAGTGTCAATAAATGGACAAGCTTAAATTTGAAACCCCTGACATGGTATCGGGGAATATTGATAAGATCGCGGTGCTGTTTCCCTCGGCCATTACCGAGATGCGGGGCGAGGACGGCGAGATCAAGCGCGGCGTCAATTTTGAGGTGCTGAAGCAGCTTCTGAGCCGGGATGTGGTGGACGGCGACGAGTGCTATGAATTCACATGGGTGGGCAAAAAGGCGGCCATGGCGGAAGCGGCACGGCCCATCACCAAGACCCTGCGCCCTGTAAAAGAGGACAGCCGCGATTGGGACACCACCGAAAATCTCTACATCGAGGGCGACAATCTGGAGGTCCTCAAGCTGCTGCAGGAGAGCTATCTCGGTAAGGTCAAGATGATCTATATTGACCCGCCGTATAACACAGGCAGCGATTTTATCTATGCCGATGATTTCATGCGTTCGCAGGAAGAAGAAAACGAGCAGATGGGAATGTACGACGAGGACGAAAACCGCCTGTTCAAGAATACCGACACCAACGGGCGATTTCATTCTGACTGGTGCAGCATGATTTATTCTCGGCTGATGCTGGCAAGAAATCTGCTGACGGACGATGGGGTTGTTTTTGTCAGCATCGATGATTGTGAAATGGACAACCTGCGCAAAATCTGTGCCGAAGTCTACGGGGAAGAAAATCTACTAGTGCTGTTTATATGGAAAAGTAAAGGAAGCGGTGCATATGACAGTGCTCAATATAAAACCGAGCATGAATATGTTATGGCCTATGCGAAGAATATCACAAAGTTTGTTGCAAACCGACAGGTATATGATACAGGGAAAGATCCGGCCTATGCACTTACAGACGAAAGATTAGCATTTGCCGGAAAATATAAACGGCAAGCGTTAGCAATGGGCACACTTTCATACTCGCCTTCTTTGGATTATCCCATGATCTGTCCCGATGGCACCCAAATATACCCTGGTGGGAAATTTGGCCCTCCATACGCTTGGCGTTATAGCAAAGATAAAATGCAGAAAGCACTCGAAAACGGCTTCGCAGAATTCGTACATACAAAAAATGGTTGGAGTCTTTTTTCAAAGCAATATGAAAAAATGGACGGCGATGGCAACATCATTGTCAGAGACAAGCCGTTTGCCTCGTTGGGTATTGAAGCAATGAATCGAAATGGGACTGAGTTGTTGAAGAAATTATTTAACGGAAAAATATTCGATTATCCTAAACCCATTGATCTACTATTGTTTTTAGTAAAGGCAGTGCCTACAACTAACGACATTATCCTCGACTTCTTCTCCGGCTCCGCCACCACCGCCCATGCGGTGATGCAGCTCAACGCCGAGGACGGCGGGCACCGCAAGTTCATTATGGTGCAGCTTCCCGAAAAGTGTGATGAAGCCAGCGAGGCCTATAAGGCGGGCTACAAGAACATCTGCGAGATCGGCAAGGAGCGTATCCGCCGCGCCGGCGACAAGATCAAGGCCGAGCATCCCGATGCCCGGCTGGACACCGGCTTCCGCGTGTTCCGCGTGGACGAGAGCAACATGGAGGATGTCTACTACCACCCGGAGGAGCTGACCCAAACCACGCTGGGCGATACGGCGGGACAGCAACTCTCCATGGAGGACAGTGAAGTGGGCTTCCGCAATCAGCCGTTCATCCCAGAACTGACCAACCGCCGGATACTGGATAATCTCCGCACCGTCCAGCGCCGGAACGGCCTGCGTCCCTCTGACGAGCTGACCGGCCCCGGCGTAAACCTGTCCATCGAAATGGAGACCGGCACCGGCAAGACCTATACATACGTCAAGACCATGTACGAGCTGAACAAGCGATACGGCTGGAGCAAGTATATTATCGTCGTGCCGTCTGTGGCCATCCGCGAGGGCGTCTATAAATCCCTGCAAACCACGCAGGAGCACTTTGCCGACGAGTACGGCAAGAAGATACGGTTCTTTATCTATAACTCCGACCGTTTGACGGAGGTTGACCGTTTCGCGTCGGACAGCGCCATCAACGTCATGATCATCAATATGCAGGCGTTCAACTCCAGCAAGAACCAGCGCATTATCGATAAGAAGCTGGACACCTTCCGCAGCCGCAAGCCCATCGACATTATTGCAAAAACCAACCCCATTCTCATCATCGACGAGCCCCAGAGCGTGGAGGGCAAGCAGACCAAGGAGAGCCTGAAAAAGTTTTGTCCTCTATTCACGCTGCGCTATTCCGCCACCCACAAAGAGAAGTACGACATGGTGTATCGTCTGGACGCCATGGACGCCTACAACCAGCATTTGGTGAAGAAGATCGCCGCACTGGGCGTGACGCTGCAGGGCAGCACCGCCACCAACAGCTATGTGTATCTGGAGGGCATCGACCTCTATAAAGACAAGTCCCCCACTGCGCGGCTGGGCTTTGAGGTAAAGGGCAAGACCGGTACACGCACCGTGGTACGGAAAGTCAACGGCAACGATGATCTGTACGATCTGTCTGATGGACTGGATGAGTACGCCGACCGGTTCAAAATCCTTCCGGACGGCATTGACGGGCGGGACAACTCTGTTACGTTCCTCAATGGCCTGAAACTGTACGCCGGACAGATCAGCGGCAGCGAACAGATGGTGGCGCTCCAGCGGCGCATCCAGATCCGCGAGACCATCCGCACGCATATCCAGCGGGAGCAGGAGCTGTACCGTAAGGGCATTAAGGTATTGAGCCTGTTTTTCATTGACGAGGTGTCTAAGTACCGCAGCTATGACGGCGATGACGACGCAGGACGCAACGGCGAGTACGCTCAGATGTTTGAAGAGGAGTACGACAGCGTTGTAAGTGATCTGCAGCGGAAGATCGGCGACGAGTCCTATCTCCGCTATCTGGACAAGCTCAGTGCCAGAACGACCCATCAGGGCTATTTCTCCATCGACAAGAAGAAGGGGAAGAAAGCCCGCTTTGTGGAGAGCAAAATTGACCGTAAGACGCAGACTTCCGACGACGCGGACGCCTACGACCTTATTATGAAAGACAAGGAGCGGCTGCTGAGTCTTGACGAGCCGGTGCGATTCATCTTCTCTCACTCCGCACTGCGGGAGGGCTGGGACAACCCCAATGTCTTTCAGATATGCACGCTAAAAAAGCAAAGTGACTCTGACATCCGCAGCCGACAGGAGATTGGGCGCGGCCTGCGGCTGTGCGTTGACCAGCAGGGCGAGCGCATGGACGAGAGCGTGCTGGGCAGCGAGGTACAGGAACTGAACAAGCTGACGCTGATCACCGACATGGAGTTCGGCAGGTTTGCGGAGGCGCTGCAGTCCGGCTTGGCGGAATCCTTGGCTGACCGGCCCAAGAAAGTTGACACCCAATTGTTTCTTGGCGAAGTCCTTACCGATGCCAACGGCAGCGAAGTCAAGGTGACGCCGGAGTTGGCTACGGCCATCTACGAAGACCTTGTCAGCAGCGGCTATGTTAAGCGCGGTGAACTGACGGACAAATATTATACCGACAAGGCCAGCGGTACAGTACAGGTAGCGGAGGAAGTCAAGGATTGCACCGCCGCGGTGGTGCAGGTGCTGTCCTCTATCTACGACAGTCACTCCATGCATCCGGAGGATGCTCACGGCAACAATGTGGAAGCGCGTGTTGACCCGGAAAAGCTGCACAAGAAGGAATTTGTGGAGCTTTGGAATCGTATCAATCACAAGTCCTTCTATACTGTACGGTTTGACAAGGAAAAGCTCATTGGGAGTGCCGTGCAGATGCTGGACGAAAAGCTGAACGTAACCACGGTGACGGTCAAATTAGAGTACGGTGAGCAAGCAGCGCATTTGGACTCCAAGGAGCAACTGGAACAGGGCCACGGTTTCCACAGGACGCTCTCCGACCAGGAGGCGTCCAAAATCGCACCGTTGGGCAGCGTCCGCTATGACCTCATCGGGAAATTGGTGGAGGAGACAAGGCTGACCCGCGCAACGATCGCAGCGATTCTGCAGCGCATGGCTCCGCAGAAGTTTACCATGTTCCGCCTGAATCCGGAGGAGTTTATACTAAAGACAGCAAAAATCATCAACGAGCAGATGGCCACACAGATCATTGAACACATTACCTATAACAAGCTGGATTCGGCTTATGACACAGACCTCTTTACCAGTGCCAATCTTCGTGGTAAACTTGACTTGAACGCAATGGAGGCCAATCGCAGCCTGTACAGCCACATTATCTATGACTCTGAGAACGAAAAGCGGTTTGCCGGTGAATTGGACGTCAATGCGAAGGTTGCAGTATATGTGAAACTGCCCGGCGGATTTTTCATCTCCACGCCAGTCGGCAAGTATAGCCCGGACTGGGCAATCGCTTTCAATGAAGGCAGCGTCAAACATATCTACTTCATCGCCGAAACGAAGGGCAACAGTGATGCTGCCGAACTGCGCGGCGTGGAAAAAGCAAAAATTGCCTGTGCAAAAGCGCACTTCGCCGCGATCAGCAGAGAGAGCGTGACATACTCTGTCGTTGATAGCTTTGCGGAATTGATGAACGTTGTATCTTAAGAAAGCAAGGGGGTGTCTCCATGAACTGTCCGACCTGCGGCGCACCAGACGTGCGTATTCACGGCGATCAATGGGTATGTACATGGTGTTGTGACTTCGGGTTTCTCTCAAGTGATGACCCCGGAGCGCGCAAGGCCGCATGCGAAAGACAGGAGACATGGTGGAAAAATGCCGCCGCGACTACGCGTAACGCCGCCCTGACATTCGTGGAGGCGGTTACAAGGCTGCTGCCCACATATCCAGAATCAAAAACCTTCACATGGAGGGTAGTACTCTGCCAAGTTTCCGCTGGGCTCATCGAAAGCGGCCTGTGGAACAAAACATGGGATGACGAGGTGGACGACTCTGTCATCGGACGCATTTTCTACCCCTACCGGTCATTGGCCAGTAATTTAGCGGATTTCAGCGGCATCAGCAATAGACAGGTCATGGAGCGGTCCGTACGCTCCAAGAAGCCGCTGTTTCAGGCGGAGGGGCAGCTGACAGATAAGGTCTGCGGCAAGTTTTGGGAGATGATGATCGAACAGCTGCCGCCCTACGACAAGGAAGACCCCTCCATGCAGGATGGACACCTCTATATGGGCCGTGCCTTCGGCGGTAAGAATCGCGCAGAGAGTGCCATAGAGGATGCTTTATGCAGCATTCTCCCCTTAGCGGCGTTCTTCGCAGGATGCATCGGGGAAAACGCGGATACCCGCAATAATCGTTTTTTAAGGTATTTCACCGAACATTGGAAGCGGCTTCGCGGCGAAAAGGTCGATCCCATGGACTATGCAGACTCCGCCGTGGCGCGGATCGTGGCGCAGTTCCCGGAACTGAAGAACGAGTACGCGCGTGCGGATCTTTTCAATATGTTCGGCGAGGATCTGCTGGAGAGGAGCTACAACACCAATCCGCAGAGGGCCATCGCCATGTGGCGCTCCCTGCCACAAAAGCAAGTGCCGTTGCAGGACGACGGCCTTTCCGAGGACCTCTTCTGCCTGATCGATTTCCTTTGGAGGAGTGAGGAATGTGATGAGGACGCCCTCACGCCGCTGCTGGACGCCGTACAGCGGGACGATACCCTCGCGGAGATGGTCTTTCGCAGCCACTACGTGTGTACACTGCACCTGTACCTCATCCAAACAGCCATCGAGCAGGGAAAAACTGCGCTGGCGGAGCATCTGTACGCCCTGCTGCAATCAAATCCTCTGCCGCGAGAGAAGTGGCATGAAGAACCCGATGCGTTCACGGCCCTGATGAAAGATCTCTACAACACAGCGGGCCATGTGCCAACATATCAGTACTGCTCTGTGCAGGTGGGAAACAATCGGTCGTACGCCTATTTGACCGCCGGCTTGCCGGTAAAGAGGAGCGACCGTGTACGTGTACCCTACGGCAAAAGGAATGAGCCGAAGGAGGGCGTTGTCCGTTCCGTGGGCGACTACACCCGCGACACCGCCCCGTGGCCGCCGGAGAAAACCAAGCGTGTGCTGGAGATACTCCCCAAGCCGCAAGAGCCCGCAAAAAAAGAACCCGCCGCGCCGAAGCCGCAGCAGGTTGAAGATGAAACCGCAAATCCGAAAGCATCGCCTGTCACAGAGGAAGCACCGCCGACTTCGGGTGCAGGCACTGCCCCTGCGGCAGAAACGCCGCAGGGGGATACGCTGCCCCAAAAGCGAAAATTCGTTCCCATTCTTGTTGCTGTGGTGTTGACGCTGGTCGTGGTTGGCGTGCTGGTAAATAGTCGTAACCGGCGTGTCGCATGGGAACAGCAGTACCAGACTGCGGCAGCGTTATTTGCGGAAGGCAGCTACAAAAAAGCGGCGGAGCTGGCAGAAAGCGTGCCTACACACATAGCCGAGCAACCTGCACTGCTGACCGTAGCCAAGGCGGGTGTGCTGCTGAACGCCAATACAGAGGAATCGCTTCGTGATGGACTTGATCTGCTGAAGTATGCGCGGGATCTCGGCTCCTATAGCGAACAGGGTACAACCCTGCAAGCGGAGCTGACTGCACGGCTGCAAGAAATTCTCTATGAGAAGGCCATTTCCCTGCTGCACAAAGGGGACGCATACGCGGCCCGCGACTGCCTGCAGGAATTGGGGGATTACAAGGATGCCGCAACGATATTGGCGTATACACACGCGCTGATCGATTCTCAGTCGTTCAGTGTGATCCTATACCGGTGGGCGTTGGAGTCGCTGCAAGCAATACCTGCAGACTACAACGGTGAATTTGCGGAGGAGATCGCCGCGCTCCGGGATGCGCTGCCGGGGAAAATTACAGAGCAGGAGCAGATCGATGCAGAGCGCGCCGCCAGCCTTACCCAGCAGCAGAAACCGAAGCCGCCCCAGACCTTCAACTACGGCGGTGGCACCGACACCGGTCCGGGCAGCGGTCACGGTCTCCGCGAGGACTACGACGACCCGGAGGATCTCTACGAGGACGGCGGCTACGACGACCTTGATGAGGCGTGGGACGAGTGGGAGGAAGGGTGGTAACACCTGATTCGCACTTGCAGACGGATAAAGTAGGCGCAGGGAATTCCCTGCGCCTGCTTCTTACATCCATCATCTATTTGCCGTTTTTCTTCAAATAACGTACCTTCTTCGCCGCTTCCCAATGTATCGCCTCTGCGTTGATCGGCGGCAAAGTGTCACCCCAGGAAATGGGTGCGTCAGCCATCTTTACCTCGACAGGCAGCCCACCGAAGGGGCGCACGGCGTTTGGAGTCGAAATACTCACAGACGTATTTGGGTTGCCCTCAAAATGCAGATGTAATTTTTGCCCGCACACGGCTTTCTCCCAGGGAACTCTGATCATACCCTGTCCGCGGCCTTCCTGTGTTACGGTACTGTCACCTACGGTGATTTGAGGGAAATGGGGCTCATAAAGCTTCTTGCAGAAAGGAGCCTTGTCCAGTTTCCGCGCAATATGCCATAGTCGATCCATATTTCTGCTGTACTCAATGCGCTTTTTCGCACCATCCTTACCGGAGATCCTGTGGCCGAAAATATAATCTTTCTCTTCCAGTGACATGTCTGTACACGCCTGGATTACGGTCGCAAAGTTGCGGCGCAATATCCGCATGGGCGGATGGGAATCCGATGGTGTCAAATTGTCAAACTCATCAAGCAAGAAAAAGCCTAACTGCTCGCTGGAAACTCCGAATTCTTTCAACAATTTGAAAGCAAGATTTGAATAATCAGGCCCGCGGCACGGGTCCTTAAACTGATTTTCAAAACAGACGACGGGTAACTCCCCGATATCCTTGTTCGCGCCCATGCTCTGCTGCACAAATTCCCTTCGCTTCTGCAAAGCACCCTCAATTTCAATGTGAACGGGGACGCACCGCAGTGCATTTTTCGTCTTTATCTGCTTACTATATTCCAATTTGTCATTCAAAATTTCATCAATTTTCAGGTAGTGACGGTCTGGATGATCTGGGAACGAGCGAAAATCATTCCACCGCAGTCCACGGCACTCCGCGGGGCGCATGCCAGTGTACAATGAGATCAAAATGCCGCAGAAGCGACCATCCTCCAGCACATGTTCCGCCGCACATAGCGCCAGACGTCCCTGCTGTCCAATTGTTAAGGCCCGTGGGCAACTATCGCTCAGCTCCGCGTTTGCCACTGCCGGGACTAATATCCTCTGCACCATCAAGGTCGTAAGATTCGTCGGCTTGTCTCCCGCGTAACTTTTGGGGAGGATGTTGTAAGCATGTCCGCATGTGGCAGCGTAGGAAAAGACGTCCCGCAACGCTGAGATGATCGTCTTGACGGTGGCTTCTTGGTATTTGCATTCCTTGGCTACCTCAGAGACAGCGCGCAGAATATTTGCCGGAGTAATTTCGGAGATTGACATATCTAGATGGCCTGCAACCTTTTTGATATAATCATCATATTGGCGCAATGTCGCACAAGTTTCGAATCTGTATTGGTCGCCCTCCTGAATCGCCCAGTGGCGATCTTTTGCGATAGAAATGCAGTGTTTTTTCCAGTAGCTCTTAAGGCTCAAATCTCCATCAGTCTTAGATTTCATATTAAGTCTCCTTTGATTTTAGTTTTGCCGTGAAGAAGATATTGTCATTTGCTTTGATACAAAGTAGTAAATCGCTTCCAGCTTCAAAGTTGTGTTCTGAAATGCCGTCTATGTCGATTATGACATCACCACTGAAGCGACAGTTCGGGGTGGAGGTCATCACAACATCTTCGTCTTTGCGGCTAATCGTGAACTCGGATACATCGTCGAGTGCTCTTATCAAAGATACAGTATATTTATCCAGTATTGCAGCCACTTTTGCCAGCTCCCGCGGATCGTCGTACGCACAGTAGTTTCGCGCGAACACACTCTCTGGTGCGCTGCCGCATAGATAACGGATCTCTTCCGCATCACATCCGCATGATTCCAATGTCGATCTGAAAGTGGCTCTTAAAGTTCGTTCTGGATTTTTCGTTAAACTCTTTAGCTCTGGCTGTTTTGAGAAATCGAAGCTTTTGAAAAATCCTTTTAACCACCGATCAAACTCATCTGGGCGCATCCGCCGCGCCGCGTTTTTGAAGCTATGCATAAACGGCGCATTTTCTTGTACGTTCGGCGCATTGTTCTTTACCTTGTGGCAGAGCTTTGCCATCGTCGGCGGCAGCGGAAGAGTCCGTCGCCGCGGCCCATTTAACTCTTCGGTACGATAGACTTCTCCTGCAAGCTTTGTCTCCGCCATAATTTCTACAACAATGATTCCAGCGTAGGTTTTTGAGAAAGAGAATGAGCCCCATGTCAATGCGCACAGCTCACTGATCGTGATGCCTGTAGTCAACATCAAGATCAGGCCAAAATATAGGTAGCCGTGGTTACCCTCAAGGTTCTCGGCGCAGTTTAAAACGATTCCTCTAACCTGCGCATGCGTCAAGATATTCTTTTCGAAATGCCTGCTTGCATCTCGCGGCCCAACAACTACGCGGCGATTACCCATGGTGAAGCCATCCATGAAATGGTCTGAGATCAAATAGTGAGCTTCTTCATACGCAATCAGTGCCCACAAGGCGCAGATCTGGCCATTGATCTGATAACTAGAAAACCCGCCTTCGCGCAAATGAAAGGCGAACATCTCTTGTGTAATTTCGCAAAACGGTATCCGTCCAAGTTTGCTCACAAGCAAATCAAGTAACCTTCTATGGTCTTTTTTAGTAGAATTTGCCCACTTCATATCCAGGGCGACCCGATCAAAGTCCGCCGCGATCAACGCGCCCAGCGGCAGACTCTGAGCAAACTTTTTCCGTAACGAACATCCCGTTTTTGTATCGGGATCAAAGGCGCGCTGGAGACATTCGGGAATCAGTTCCCGTGCGCGCTTTTCCACGGAAGCCTCGTCCGTGAAGCGTGCGATACGCGGGGGATGTTCATAAACGATCGCACCGTTACCGTCGATGCGCGCCTTATCACGAGAGCGCAACGACAGAATGACTGCGATAGCATTCTTACGAGCTTCAACGCGAAAAGTAACAGGAAGGCCGAAGAAATCAATAGTACGAAGAGACATATTCTAAATCCTCATGCGGCGCAGACGCAGGAGGGGAGGTATTTCGGGTTGTTATACGTCATGTCTATTCCAGTCTGAAGCCGTCGCGTTTCCATAGTCTAAAAGCCTTGTATTTTAGGTTTTGACGCAACAGAAACTGCAGCAAAATTTGGAATGTTTTATACTATTCTCTCCGTGAATGTGGGATCATTTAGATTCCCACATATATTATCAAAAATCTTTCAGCGGCCATCCTCCCCTCCTTTCTTCCCCGCACCTGCGGTCAGAAAATATGGTAAAAGCCTATTTTTTAGTAAAAAAAGACAAAGCCACCCTAAGGTAACCTTGTCTCAAAAACATGTGGTGTCTTCAAATCGGAAAGAGGATAACCCTCTTTCCCTAATAAAAATACTTCGTAATTATACTTCTACGATACCATATTTTCTGATCATGTCAACCCCTTTCACGGGGTAATTTTTGATAATGTACAATAACTTGCGCAAATTGAAAATCGCATAAAAGAAGACATAGCTTGCAGGCTCTGGTAGAATGAAGTTACCACACAAACATTCGAAAGGAGACAGCAAACTATGTCCGAGAAAATTGTACAG
>QRFC01000662.1_pt1 | contig 32563 bp, 20 predicted proteins | sample 1861061 | NCBI WGS metagenome assembly QRFC01 (sample SAMN09711282, study PRJNA482702) | Human gut metagenome, whole genome shotgun sequencing project.
ACATCCGGCGAGTTATTTTTCGCCGAGACGCGGCGCAGACGTGCAGCCATACTTTGTGTATGGCAAGCGGCTGCAACAAAGTATCGGCGGAAAAGAACCGACGGAGGAAGGAGGGAGTTTTACATGGCCAACTATCGTCACGGCGCCACCTACGGCAGCCTGGCATATGACCTGGACGCGCTGGCGCGGGAAAAGCAGCTGGACGAGGCCGGAAAGCTCCCCCAGAAGAAGGTACGGCCGGCGCAGCCGGAGGTACAGCCGGTACAGCGGCGGCAGAGCGCGGCACGGGCCGCGGTGCGGCCCTCCCCTGTTCTGCTGCTGGGAACGGTGCTGGTGGTGGGCATGGTCATCGCGCTGATGCTGTGCTATGTGAAGCTGACCGGCATTTCCGATAATGTGTCCTCCATCAAGCGGGAGATCTCCGCCCTGGAGGAGGAGCACGTGGCGCTGCTGACGGCGTATGAGCGCACCTTCGATCTGGCCACCGTGAAGGCGGCGGCGGAGGCGGCGGGTATGTCCAAGCCCAGCAGCGGCCAGATACAGTACATCGACCTGTCCGGTGCGGACAGCGTGGAGGTATACGCCGCGGGCGGCGCGGCGGCGCTGAACGGCTTTACCGAAAAGGCAGAGTCGCTGTGGGCGTATGTACTGGAATATTTCCGCTGAGGGAAAGTATAGTATAAGCGCGAGGAGTAAGAAGGCGACTTCTTGCTCCTTGCTTGGTCTATAACAGCAGGGCGCGGCGGCGCCGGAGCAGGGTCCGACGGCAAAACAGGAGGCACTATCGTGGCAGAAAACCAAAATTCCAACCGAAAAAACGAGAACGTACGGCGGGCCAACCGGATCATTCAGACCCGATCCTTTGTGCTGATGATCCTGATGGGCGTCGTGATGTTCGTGCTGCTGTTTTTCCGGCTGTTCGACCTGCAGATCACCCGGCATGAGGAATTGCAGGGCAAGGCTGTGAACCAGCAGACACGGCGGACGGTGGTGACGGCTAACCGGGGCACCATCTATGACGCCGGCGGCAACATTCTGGCGATCTCCTCCAGCGCGGAGACCATCATTCTCTCCCCGCTGGAGATCGACAACGCGGTGAACGACACGGAAGATCCCGTCAGCTGGACGAAGGAGTCGCTGGCGGCAGGGCTGGCGGAGATCCTGGGCAAGGATGCCTCGGCCATCCGGAAACGGATGGACAACGTGAAGTCCCAGTATGAGGTCATACAGCTGCGGGCGGACGAGGACACGGCGGCCAAGGTGCGCTCGTATGTGGACGAGAACAAGATCGCGGGCGTACACCTAGTGGCGGACACGAAGCGGTACTATCCCTACGGCTCGCTGGCGGCGCAGGTCATCGGCTTCGTGGGCGACGAGAACACGGGGCTGTATGGGCTGGAGGCCTATTACGAGAAGGAGCTGGAGGGGCAGAGCGGACTGGTCATCTCCTCCAAGGATCAGGCGGAGAACGATATGCTGTATACCTATGAGCAGTATTTCGCCGCCAAGAACGGCAGCGACCTGACGCTGACGCTGGACACCACCATCCAGTACTATCTGGAAAAGGGCATCGAGAGCATGGTGGATAAGTTCTCCGCCGCCAACGGCGCCAGCGGCATCGTGATGGACGCCAAGACCGGCGGCATACTGGCCATGGCGTCGTATCCCAACTACGATCTGAACGACTTTCTGACCGTCAGCGACCAGACGCTGCAGGAGCGTATCGAGCGCGGGGAGAGCACCGTGGCCGATATGCAGCTGCTGCAATGGCGCAACAAGGCGCTGAACGATACCTACGAGCCGGGCTCCACGTTTAAGATCCTGACCCTGTCTGCGGCGCTGGAGGAGGGCGTGGTGGATAAGACCACCACCGTCAACTGCGGCGGCAGCGTGAATATCTCCGGCTATACCATCCACTGCTCCAACAAGAACGGCCACGGCCTGCAAACACTGGTGCAGTCGGTGGGGAACTCCTGCAACCCGGCGTTCATCAACTACGGGCTGCGGATCGGCAGCGAGAAATTCTATGAATATATGCGCTCCTTCGGCCTGATGAACACCACGGGCATCGACCTGGGCGGCGAGGCCGTGGGCGTGTTCGCCGCGGACAGCAGCTTCACCCAGCTGGACCTGGCCTGCTACGCCTTCGGCCAGAACTTCACCGTGACGCCCCTGGCGCTGATCGCGGCGCAGGCGGCCTGCGTCAACGGCGGGTATCTGCACACGCCGTATCTGGTGGAGCGCATCGCCGACAGCGACGGGAACGTGACCTACCGCCACGACGACACGCCGGTGCGGCAGGTCATCAGCGAGCAGACCTCCGCCACGGTGCGGGAGTGCCTGGAATACGTGGTGGCCAGCGGCACCGGCAAGAACGGCCAGGTGGCGGGCTACCGCATCGGCGGCAAGACCGGCACGGCCGATAAGGGCCAGACCGGCGACGTGGTGGTGTCGTTCCTGTGCTTCGCGCCGGCGGACGATCCGCAGGTCATTATGCTCATCACCATGGACACCCCCAGCCGCGCCACGGGGACCTACGTCTCCGGCGGCAACATGGTGGCACCCACCGCCAGCACCGTCATGGCGGAGATCCTGCCCTATCTGGGCGTGGAGCCCAGCTACTCCGCAGAGGAGCTGCTGGGCATGGACACCACGGTGCCCAACGTCATCGGCATGAGCGTGGAGGAGGCCAAGGCGAAGCTGAAGGACCGCGCGCTGAGCTATAAGATCGTGGGCGACGGCGAGACCATCACTGACCAGACGCCGGCCGGCGGTGCCATCATCCCCGGCAAGTCCAGCGTTATCCTGTACGTCGGCGAGGAGAAGTCCACGGACAAATGCGTGGTGCCGCATCTCATCGGCAAGACGCCCTCAGAGGCCAACACCACCGCCACGGCGGCAGGGCTGCTGATACGGTTCTCCGGCACCACAGGCAGCGAGTCCAGCTCCGTCCGGGTGCTGAGCCAGTCCATCGACGAGGGTACGGAGGTGGAGGCCGGCACGGTCATCACCGTGCAGCTGGGCGACACGTCCGTGACGGACTGACGCCACACGTTTTGCGCCCAACAGAGCACACGGTTCCCTTTTGTCCGCGGGCAGAATGTGGTAGAATAGTGTGTATACCATTACGCACAGACGCAAAGGAGAGTTGATGATGAAACTGCGTGAGCTGTTGAACGGGCTGGATATTCTGGAAACAAACGCCGAGCTGGATAGCGACATCCGGGAGGTACGGTACGACTCGCGGCTGGTGGAATCGGGCGATCTGTTCATCGCCGTCACCGGCGCGGAGACGGACGGACATAAATATATTCCCATGGCACGGGAGAAGGGCGCTGCCTGCGTGCTGTGCGAGCGCGCGCCGGAGGACGGCGCGCCCTTCGTCCGGGTGGCGGACAGCCGCCGGGCGCTGGCGGTGGTGGGCGGCAATCGCTTTGATCACCCCGCACGGGAGATGACCATGATCGGCATCACCGGTACCAGCGGCAAGACCACCAGCACCTACCTCATCAAGAGCATTCTGGAACAGAAGGCCGGGGCCAAGGTGGGGCTGATCGGCACGATACAGAATATGATCGGCGGCCGGGTGCTGCACACCGAGCGCACCACGCCGGAGTCCTTCGAGCTGCAGAAGCTGCTGCGGGAGATGGCCGACGCGGGCTGCACCCATGTGGTGATGGAGGTGTCCTCCCACGCACTGATGCTGGACCGGGTGTACGGCATACCCTTCGCGGTGGGCATTTACACCAACCTGAGCCGGGACCATCTGGACTTCCACAAGACCATGGAGGCCTATTGCGACGCCAAGGCGCTGCTGATGCGGCAGTGCGACGTGGGCATCTACAACGCCGACGACCCGTGGGCGGAACGGCTGATGGCGCACGCCGCCTGCCCACGGCGTTTTTCCTACTCCGTGAACGGTCAGGCGGACCTGATGGCGAAGAACGTGGCGCTGGAGCCCGGCTGCGTGGATTTTGACGCGGAGGCGGACACGGAATGGTGCCACGTCCACGTGGGCATACCGGCGCTGTTCACCGTGTACAACACGCTGGACGCCATGGCCTGCTGCTGGAACCTGGGCGTGCCGCTGGCGGAGTGTGCCGACGCACTGGCAAAGAACCACGGCGTGAAGGGCCGGATGGAGATCATCCCCACGCCGGGAACGGGCTACACCGTGCTGAACGACTATGCCCACAAGCCGGACGCGCTGGAAAAGGTGCTGCAATCCGCCAAGGCCTTCGCCAAGGGGCGGGTGGTGGCGCTGTTCGGCTGCGGCGGCGACCGGGATAAGACGAAGCGGCCCGTGATGGGTGAGATCGGCGCAAGGCTGGCAGACTTTGTCATCGTCACCAGCGACAACCCCCGGACGGAGAAGCCGGAGGCCATTATCGACGACATTCTGGTGGGACTGAAGGGCTATGACACACCCTATGCGGTGATCCCCGACCGGGTGGCCGCCATTCACTACGCCATGGACCACGCCCAGCCGGGCGACGTGATCGTACTGGCCGGCAAGGGCCACGAGGATTACCAGGAGATCGACCACAAGCACTATCCCATGGATGAACGGGTCATCGTGGCCGAGCACCTGAAGGAAACGCAGAAATAAAGAAAAGACCTCCGCGCGGCGCGGAGGGAAGGAGCAAGATAGTATGGGAATTATGGAGATCGTGCTGCCTGTCGCGGTATGCTTTATCGTCACCGCCATCGCAGGCAAGCTGCTGATACCGGCGCTGGTAAAGCTGAAGGCGGGACAGTCCATCAAGGAGATCGGGCCCTCCTGGCATATGACGAAGCAGGGCACCCCCACCATGGGCGGGCTGATGTTCATCATCGGCATCGGCCTCACCATCGTCGTGTTGGGCTGGCAGCGGATGATGGCCGGCAGCTTTGTACACCTGTATGTGTACCTGTTCGCGCTGGTATTCGGCGTCATCGGATATATCGACGACTATCAGAAGGTGAAGCACCACCAGAACACCGGCCTGACCGCGCCGCAGAAGTTTATTTTGCAGCTGGCGGCGGCGGTGGCGTTCCTGTGCCTGATGCGGTACGAGGGGATGCTGAGCCCCAACCTGTATATTCCCTTCTGGAACACCCACATCGTGCTGCCGTGGATCGTGTATCTGGTGTTCGCGGCCTTTGTGATCGTGGGCACCGTCAACGCCGTGAATATCACGGACGGTCTGGATGGACTGAGCAGCAGTGTGACCGTGCCGGTGGGTCTGTTCTTCCTGGTGATGGCGGTGATCTGGCCCGGCTTCGAGCAGCTGGGGCTGTTCTCCGGCGCACTGGTGGGCGGTCTGCTGGGGTTCCTGCTGTACAACCACTATCCGGCCAAGGTGTTCATGGGCGATACGGGGTCGCTGTTTCTGGGCGGCGCCGTGGCGGCGCTGGCTTTCGCCTATGATATGCCGCTGGTGCTGATCCTGGTGGGCATCGTGTATATCTGCGAGACACTGAGCGACATTATCCAGGTGGGCTATTTCAAACTGACCCACGGCAAGCGCATCTTCAAGATGGCGCCGCTGCACCATCACTTCGAGATGTGCGGCTGGAAGGAGACCAAGGTGGTGGCGGTGTTCACCGCCGTCAGTGTGATCGGCTGCGTCATCGCCTATCTGGCCGTGTGCCAGCGCTTCAGCTTCTAAGGCTTCGCACTATTTTCACAGGGAAGGAGGGAGACTATGACACGGGAGGAACAGCGCGCCCGGAAGGCCCAGCAGGAACGGATGCGGCAGGTGGAGCGCCGGCATAAGGAAGCCGCCCGCGGGCAGATGGATCTCCCCTTCCTGATCCTGACGCTGCTGCTGACGGTCATCGGCCTGATCATGCTGTTTTCCGCCAGCTTTCCCCGGGCCTATTACGACACCGGGGACGGCACCTACTACTTCAAGCGGCAGGCCGCCTTCGCGGCGCTGGGTCTTGTGTCCATGTTCATCGTCAGCAAGATCAACTATCAGCGCTGGCGCGGCGCGGGACGGCTGCTGGTGGGGCTTGCGCTGTTTCTGCTGATACTGGTCATCATCCCCCACAATCCGCTGGCCATCACCGCCAACAGAGCCACCCGATGGCTGGGTATCAAGGGCGTGTTCCAGTTCCAGCCGTCTGAGATCGCCAAGTTAGCGGTCATCGTCTACTTCTCCGACACCATCTCGAAGAAACGGGAGAAGATGCTGACGTGGCGGCAGGGCATACTGCCTTACGTGGCGCTGCTGGCGGTCATCGGCGTGCTGATGATGCTGGAGCCCCACCTGTCGGGCACCGTCCTGATCTTCGCCACCGGTGCGGTGCTGATGATCGTGGGCGGCATACAGGGCTGGCTGGTGGCGGCGGGCGTCGGCGGCGTCAGCGCGCTGGGCTTTCTGTTCATCAAGCTGGCGGAGGCGGGCGTCATCAAGTACGGCGCGGCGCGCATCGAGATGTGGCACAACCCTTGGGAGGACTACTACGGCGACGGCTACCAGCTGGCGCAGAGCCTGATCACCATCGGCTCCGGCGGCCTTTTGGGCGTGGGGCTGGGCCGGGGACGGCAGAAGTTTCTGTACCTGCCGGAGCAGTACAACGACTTCATCTTTTCCGTGATCTGCGAGGAGCTGGGACTGATCGGCGCGTGTGTTATCATGCTGATCTTCTCCATGCTGATACTGCGGGGCTTCTGGATCGCGCTGCATGCCCGGGACCGGTTCGGCGCGCTGCTGACGGTGGGCGTGATGACCCACCTGGCCTTGCAGACATTTCTGAACATCGCCGTGGTGTCGGGCTTTGTGCCCACCACCGGCATTTCCCTCCCCTTCTTCAGCTACGGCGGCACGGCGCTGTGTTTGCAGCTGGTGGAGATGGGCATCGTGCTGAGCGTATCGCGGCAGATACCGGCGGCACGGGCGGGATAAAAGCGCAGGATTTGACAACATTCCGTATTTTATTGCAGGAAAACTACTATTCGTATCAAAATATAGAGGTTGGACCGCCGCGGCGGTTCCAGGGAGCAGCAGAATGAGAGTGATATTTACCTGCGGCGGCACCGCGGGACACGTAAACCCTGCCCTTGCGTTGGCGGGGTATATGAAGGAAAAGGACCCGGACACCGCCGTGCTGTTCGTGGGCACGCCCACGGGCATGGAGCGCGAGCTGGTGGCCAAGGCGGGGTACGACTACGCCGCGGTGGAGGTCAGCAGCTTTCAGCGGAAGCTGAATGCGGCGGGCATACGCCACAACCTGCACACGGTGCGGGTGCTGGCGTCCTCCGGACGGCAGGCACGGGCCATCCTGCGGGATTTCAAGCCCGACCTGGTGGTGGGCACCGGCGGCTACGCCAGCTATCCCATGGTGAAGGCGGCGGCCAGGGCGGGCATCCCCACGGCGGTGCATGAGAGCAACATGGTGCCGGGGCTGACCACGAAGATGCTGGAGAACTATGCCGACGTCATCATGGTGGGCTTTGAGGACTGCCGGCAGCACTACAAGCACCCGGAGCGCATCGCCGTCACCGGCACGCCGGTGCGGGGGGATTTCTTCCGGCTGAGCCGGGAGGAGGCCCGGAAAAAGCTGGGCTTTGACGACGAGGCACCCCTTGTGGTATCCTTTTGGGGAAGCCTGGGCGCCAGCCACATGAACGAGTGCATGGTGGACTTCTTCCGCCGGGAGGACGCAGAGGGCTATCCCTTCCGCCACATCCACGCGGTGGGCAAGGGCGGCTGGGAGGCCATGGAGCAGAAGCTGCGGGAGCTGGGACTGCCCAAGTCCGACCGGCTGGACGTGCGGCAGTACATCTATGACATGGATGTGGTGATGGCGGCGGCGGACGTGGTGCTGTGCCGCGCCGGGGCCTCCACCATCAGTGAGCTGACGGCGCTGGGCAAGCCCACGGTGATGGTGCCATCACCCTACGTCACCAACAACCATCAGGAGAAGAACGCGCGGCTGCTGGAAGGACACGGCGGCGCGGTGGTCATCACGGAGTCGGAGAGCACCGGAGACGGGCTGTACAAGGCCGTGGAGGCCATCCTCTCCGATAACGAAAAACGCACCTCCATGGCGCGGGCCATGAAGGAGCTGGGTATCCCCGACGCCACGGCGCGCATCTACGACACGGTCATGGCGCTGGTGCGGAAGTAAGGGAGTCACCCCTCTCCCCTGTCCGTTCATACAATGGCATAGCTGTTGGATGGACGGGAAAGGGAGGGCACATGAGGTATATCACCATAGAGGGCGGCACGCCGCTGCGGGGCGAGGTGGCGGTGCAGGGCGCGAAAAACAGCGTACTGCCCATTCTGGCCGCCACGCTGCTCAGCGGGGATGTGTGCCGCATTGAGGGCTGTCCGCACCTGAGCGATGTGGACTCGGCGGCGGATATCCTGCGGTACTTAGGCTGCGCTGTGCAGTGGGACGGAGACGACCTGCTGGTGGACAGCACCACACTGACGCGGTGCGACATACCCCAGACACTGATGCGGCGGATGCGGTCGTCCGTGATCTTTCTGGGGGCGATACTGGCGCGGTGCGGCTGGGCGGAGCTGAGCTATCCCGGCGGGTGCGAGCTGGGGCCGCGGCCCATCGACCTGCACCTGGCGGCCCTGCGGGCGCTGGGGGCGGATATTGACGATGCGGGCGGGACCCTGCGGTGCCGGGCACGGAGGCTGACCGGCTGCCAGATCGTGCTGGCCACGCCCAGCGTGGGCGCCACGGAGAACGCCATGCTGGCGGCCTGCGGCGCGGAGGGCGAGACGGTGATCTGCAATGCGGCACGGGAACCGGAGATCGCGGACCTGCAGGACTTTTTGTGCGCCATGGGCGCGGAGGTGCGGGGTGCGGGCGGCTCGGTCATCACGGTGTCGCCGAGACGCAAGCTGCACGGGTGCGTGCACCGGGTGATACCGGACCGGATCGTAGCGGCCACCTATCTGTGCGCGGCGGCAGCCGCCGGCGGAGAGGTCACGCTGCGGAACGCGGAGCACCGGCACCTGGCTGCGGTGACCACGGTATTGGACCAGGCGGGCTGCGGCGTCCGCTGCGGTGAGGGGTACATACAGCTGACGCGGATGGGGCCGCTGCGGGCCGTGCCGCCGGTGCGGACGGCGCCGTATCCGGGGTTCCCCACCGACTGCCAGGCCATACTGATGGCGGCGCTGCTGCGGGCGCAGGGCACCACGGTGTTTGTGGAGAATATCTTTCAGAGCCGGTACCGGCACGTGCCGGAGCTGGCACGCATGGGTGCGGACATCCGGACCGAGGGACGGGTGGCAGTGGTGTGCGGTACGGAACGGCTGCACGGCACGGAGGTCGTGGCCACCGACCTGCGGGGCGGGGCGGCGCTGGCGGTAGCCGGGCTGGCCGCCGAGGGCGTGACCACGGTGCAGGGCATCGGCCACATCCAGCGGGGCTACGCGGACCTGGCCGGGGACCTGCGGGCGCTGGGCGCCCGGATCACAGCGCAATAGACGAGACAGCAGAAACAGCGGAGGAGCACGGACGATGGCAAGGCGCAGACGGTACAACCATAAGCGGCGGAGAGGAAGCCTGAGCTTCCTCTACAAGCTGCTGGCTTTTGTGCTGATCTGCACCGCCATCTCTCTGGCTCTGACGCTGTTTTTCCGTATACGCAGCATCGAGGTCAGCGGCAACGACCGCTATACCCGGCAGGAGGTCATCGACGCGGCGGGCGTCAGCGAGGGGGACAATATGTTCCTGATGAACAAGTACAGCGCGGCGGAGCGCATCCGCAAGGCGCTGCCCTATATCGAGACGGTGCAGTTCCGGCGGTCGCTGCCGGACGGGCTGTCCATCATCGTGACGGAGTGCGCGGACCCGGCGGCCATCGTGCAGGACGGGAAAGCGTACCTGCTGTGCGACACGGGGAACATCGTGGACGAGGTAACGCCCTCTGCCGCGAAGCAGCGGATGCAGGTAAAGGGCCTGACGCTGACAGACCCGGCGGTGGGTCAGCCGGCAAAGGCGGCGGAGGGACAGGAGCTGGCGCTGGAGCAGCTGCTGACGCTCATGCAGGCGCTGGACCAGCGCGGCATGACGGCGGACGTATCGCTGCTGGATATGAGCGACCCGGCGCAGTTGACGCTGCGGTATCTGGAACGGTTCGACGTACAGCTGCCCCGGGAGGCGGACTACGGCTACAAGCTGGACTATCTGATGGCCGTGGTGGAGAAGCTGGAGGTCAACGAAAAGGGCGTTATCAATATGATGCAGGAGGGGAAGGCACGGTTCATTCCGGAGTGATGCCGCGCGTACCACGCCGCATCGGGGGCGCGGCGCAGGTACTTCATGCCCCCGGCACAAAACTTTTTCGGTAAATTAAGTGCTTACACTTGACGCTTGCGCCAATTCGTAATACAATACAAGATATAGCATTTACCAGGAGATAATCCGTCATTTTCATACAAATTATGGCAGGAGGAGCAGACATGGCTTTTGGATTGGAAACCGGCCCGGAGAACGTTGTCAGCATCAAGGTCGTAGGCGTAGGCGGCGGCGGAAACAACGTGGTCAACCGCATGGTACGCGGCGGCGCGCAGGGCGTTGATTTTGTCGCAGTCAACACAGACAAGCAGGCACTGAATGCCTCCAGCGCTACCTATAAAATTCAGATCGGCGAGAAGCTGACCGGCGGTAAGGGTGCGGGTTCCAACCCGGATGTGGGCCGCAAGGCCGCGGAGGAGAGCCGCAACCAGATGGCCAAGGCGCTGGAAAACACCGACATGGTGTTCATCACCGCCGGCATGGGCGGCGGCACCGGCACCGGCGCGGCACCCGTGGTGGCCGAGATCGCCCGGGAGGCAGGCATTCTGACCGTGGGCGTGGTGACCAAGCCCTTCGGCTTTGAGGGACGCCGCCGCATGACCCAGGCGGAACAGGGCATCGAGGAGCTGCGGAGCAAGGTGGACTCGCTGGTCATCATCCCCAACGAGCGCCTGAAATACGCCACCGACCAGAAGATCACCTTTGCCAACGCCTTTGAGATCGCGGACGACGTGCTGCGTCAGGCGGTGCAGTCCATCTCCGACCTGATCCGCGACACCGGGTTCATCAACCTGGACTTCGCGGACGTGACCGCCATTATGAAGGACGCGGGTCTGGCCCACATGGGCGTGGGCCGCGCGGCCGGCAAGGGCAAGGCCGAGGAGGCCGCCAAGATGGCCATTTCCTCCCCCCTGCTGGAGACCTCTATCAACGGTGCACGGGGCGTGCTGATCAACGTCACCGGCTCCATGGACATCGGTCTGGAGGAGGTGGAGCAGGCCGCCACACTGGTGCAGCAGGCGGTGCATCCCGACGCGCTGACCATCTTCGGCGCCGCCTTCGACGAGACGCTGGACGATGAGATCCGCGTGACCGTCATCGCCACGGGCTTTGACGAGGCGCAGCAGGCCGCCAATGCCGCTGCTGTGACCCAGCCCGCACAGACGGAGAACAGCGGCGCGCCCCAGCCCCTGGACGAGGTGAAGGGCGAGCAGGGTCAGGACGAGATGGACAAGTCCTTCGACGAGATCCTGCGGATATTCAATAAGGATAAGTTCTGAGAAACAGGCCCCCCGGCTTCGCCGGAGGGCCTGTCTATATAGAGCAAATAGCCTCCCCCGGACGGGGGAGGCTTTTGTATCACCATTGCGCAAGGTCAACGGGAACAGCGACCTCTTTATCGAATCCAGAGAATATCAGAGAGGTGTCCCCCGTGAGATCCTCCAGCACCGACAGGTCATAGGTGCATATGAACACATCGTCGTCGGTGTCTGAGACGACAACATCCTCGGGATAGTACCAGTTTTCAAAGCCATCGCTGTCCACCTGCACCAGGTAAGGGAATGTTTGATATGTGTCGCCCTCTACGACATAGACGGTGAGGACATCCCTCTCCCAGTCCGCTTTGAGACTCGCCACGGCGAAGGCAGAATCCTCCAGATAGAAGCTCGCTCCTATCTCCGCGTACTCCCGCACCGTTGCTTCGATCTCCTCGGCGGGTGCTACCTGCTCACAGCCGTAGTCGGGCATCGGCTCATTGCGGTCAAAGATGTCACCGGACACGCCGCGCAGCGTGTTGATAAGTCCGATCAGGACGCTTACCGCGATCACAGCGCCTATCACACCGGAAGCGGTGTTCTTCTTCGGCGCGCGCCACCGGATAGAGGTCCTGGGACGGCGGGTCTGGTTTTCGTAGCAAACCTTCTCTTCGTGGCACTCCTTCTGCTCGTAGCAGACCTTCTCCTGTTCGGCGTAGTGGACGTCGCCGCCGGCGTCCACCCACTCCCGGCGGGGCGGACGGTTATAGGCGCCGCACTTGGGGCAGAAGCCCTCACGGGAATCATAGGTCTTGCCGCAGGCCTTGCAGCGGATGGCAGGCATAGGCGGTCCTCCCTTCTGTGTGTTTGGATCTATTATACAGCAGATCGGGCAGATTGTCTATCAGCCTTGGGTTGCGGCGGAAAAAAAGGTGGGAAACCTGAAGTTGCACCGCGCGGACGCGCCCACCCCGACGGGGTGGGCGCGTCTGCTTATTCCACTAAGCCGTATTTGATCTTGATGCGGTCCAGCTTCTCCAGCATGGGCTCCGCCAGCACCAGCAGGAAGAACACCGTGGCTGCGGCGTGGACGCAGTCCATGGGAAAGCCGGTGACATAGTAGGCGGCGATGACCTTCCACTCCAGCGTGCGGGCATAGAGCAGGGCGGAGACGGGGTTCATAATGCCGCCGTAGATGAGCACGGCGGAGATTGCACCGAAGACGCACAGGGCGGCGCGGCTGCGGCGCAGCCAGCCCCGGCGGAACAACACCCCCGCCAGGAAGCCGATGATGCCCATGGCGAACATCTGGAAGGGCGTCCAGGGGCCCTGGGAGAACAGAACGTTGCTGGCCAGCATGGTCATGGCGCCCACCAGGAAGCCGGTCTCGCCGCCCAGGGCCACGCCGGAGATGATGGTCAGAGCCAGAACGGGCTTGAACTGAGGCAGCATGAAGAAGGCGGCGCGGCCCGCCACGCCCAGGGCGCAGAGGGAGGCCACCAGCACCAGCTCACGGGCCTGTGGCTTCCGTCCCTCGAACACCAGGAAGAAGGGCACCATGCATTCCAGCAGCACAGCGAAGGCGATGGGGTAGTAGGCAGTGTTGCCCAGGTAGAAAAAGCCCAGATACAGCGTGGCGGGGATACACAGCAGGATCAGTGCCGCCGCCAGACGGGTACGGTGGGAGAGCTTTCGCTTCTGCACCGGGGTCTGGAGCAGCGTCAGGGGCTTGGAGCGCCGGCCGATGGCGGCGATGCAGCCGAAGAGCAGGGCGATGAACAGGCCGTAAAGTCCCAGGGCCTGCCAGCCGGCCTGGGAGAGCGTGCCGCCGCCCACCAGGGCGGTGAGGTCGGTGTGCTTGGCCGCCAGCCAGAAAATCGCCAGCGCACCCGCGCCGCATACGGCGGCGATGGCTCTGCGCCACCAGGGAAGCTTTTTCGGCTTCCAGGCGGTGGACTCCTCCGCCACCGGAGGCAGAGGCTGCCAGGCGGCAGGCACCTCCGGCTGGGGCGGGACGGTCCCGCCGATGACCGCGATCACGTCCTCCGGCGTGACGGCACAAGGGCAGACGTCCCGGGCCATACGGTTAGCGGAGGTGGTATAGAAGCTGTTGCCGGAGAAGAAGTCACGGGGTGTGCCCTCCGCGACGATGCTGCCGTCGAAAAACAGGGCGCAGCGGTGGGCATACCGGGCACAGAAGGCCACGTCGTGGCTGACCATCATCACCGTCGTGCCGGCGGCGGTCAGCGCGGAAAGAATAGCGGCAAAGGACTGCTTGAAGGCGGCGTCCAGGCCCTTGGTAGGCTCGTCCAGCAGCAGGATATCCGGCTGGTGCAGCAGCACCTTACCCAGGGCGGCCCGCTGCTGCTCGCCGCCGGAGAGGTCATAGGGATGACGGTCCAGCAGCTCGGTCAGGCGGCAAAGGGCCGTCACCTGTTCTACCCGGCGGTCACGCTGGTCTTTGGGGAGGTCCGTGCCGTCAAAGGACTCGTACAGGTCCTGACGGACCGTGTTTTTCACGAACAGGGCCTGCGGGTCCTGGGGCAGAACGCCGATGCGGCCCGTATGGGTCACGGTGCCCCGCTGGGGCGTCAGCGCACCGGACAGCAGGCCCAGGGTGGTGGACTTGCCCGCGCCGTTACCGCCCAGCAGGGCCAGCAGCTCACCCCGGCGGGCCTGAAGGTCCAGACCGCGGACCACGTCCGGCTGGTCCGGCTCATAGCGGAACCAGAGACCCGCGCCGGCAAGGGCGGTATCTCCGGCGGGATGCACCGGCTCCGGCGGCAGCGGGCACAGGGGGTGTTCATCGCACCAGCCGGACAGGAAATCGCGGCCCTCGCGGACGGTGATGGGGCAGGGCGCGTCGCTGTCCACCCCGGCCCAGATACGGACGGCGGCGGGCATGGCCAGGAACATATCGTGGCCGCGGCCCCGCAGGGAACGGCACACCGCCTCCGGCGCGCCGGCACAGAGGAGATGGCCGCCGTCCAGCACGGCGGCGTGGGTGGCCAGGGGCAAGGCCTCCTCGAGACGGTGCTCCGTCAGGAGGACGGTGATGCCCAGCTCGCGGTTCAGGCGGCCCACAGTCTGCAAAAAGTCGGCGGCGGCAATAGGGTCCAGCTGGCTGGTGGGCTCGTCCAGTATCAGCAGACGGGGTTGGAGCACCATGACCGAGGCCAGGGCCAGCAGCTGCTTCTGGCCGCCGGAGAGCTCGTCCACTTTCTTATGGAACCAGTCCTGGATGCCGAAGAAGGAGGCCATCTCCGCCACGCGGCGACGGATGGAGGGCGTGTCACAGCCCAGGCTCTCCAGTCCGAAGGCCAGCTCGTGCCAGACCTTGTCGGTGACGGTCTGCTCCTCCGGAGACTGGAGGACGAAGCCGATATCGGCGGCCTGCCGATGGGGCGGCAGGTCATCCAGCGGCTGACCGTCGAAGAGGATACGGCCCTCGGCCGCACCGTGGGGGCGCAGGGCGGGCTTCAGCTGGCGGAGAAGCGTGGTCTTGCCGCAGCCGGAGGCGCCGCAGAGGACCCAGAACTCGCCCTGACGGACCGTGAGGGACACATCCGCCAGCGCGGGGCAGGGCTGCTGGGGGTAGGTGAAGCCAAAATGCTCCAAACGCAGCAGTTCAGGCACGGGGCGTCCCTCCTTTCCGGACGAGATAGCGGCGCCGGGACAGGGCGTCCAGCAGCACCGGCGTAAAGCAGAGCAGGCCGTAAACGGCGAAAAAGCTGACCGTCAGCGGTGTGACGGGGCCGCTGAGCAGCATGGGGTAATACTGAAAGCGCAGGCCGCCGGCCAGACCGCCGCCCAGCAGATACAGGCCGCAAAAGGCCAGCCAGAGGGCGACGGCACCGTCACGCCGGTCAAAGCGGTAGAGGGAGAAGGAGGTCCTCCCCGGCAGGCCATAGCCCCGGCAGCGCATACTGTCGGCGGTAATGAGCCCGCTTTCCAGGCTCCAGGTAACAACGATGGAGAACACACGAAGGGCGCTTCTGACGCGCCGGGCCGGGGCGCCGGTCTGGGTATCACGGCCCAGATGCCGCTGGGCCTGCGCCACGGCACGGAGCCGCCGGACAAAGCGGGGCACAAAGCGGAGGATCATGCTCAGCAGCAGGGACAGCGCCGGGATGACGCGGCCAAAGAGGTACACCACCTTGTCCGAGGTGATGACATCGGTGACGCAGACGAACCACAGCGCCACGGCGCTGAGCATGGCGCCGGCGGCCAGACCGTAGAGCAGGCTCTCCAGCGTCAAAGGATTGCCGGAGGGCAGGTAGGCCAGAATGGTGACGCCCTGGTGGACAAATGCCGGGTTCAGGGCCGCCGCCAGAAGGGCCATGGGCAGCAGCCACAGCAGGTGGCGGCGCAGGCCCTTACCGCCCAGCAGACGGGCAACATACCACCCGCCGCCCAGCGTCGACAGAACCAGGCACACCGGGTGCATCAGCAGCATCGCGCAGGCGATGACCAGGGCGAAATAGGCAAAGCTCACCGCCGGATGGCAAGTGCGCAGCGTATCGTCCATGGGATCACCTCCTGAAAATCGTTGTCTTAACCTTTTGATTATACCCTGCCGCCAGGGGATACGTCAATCCTGCGTGCGGAAAAAGGGCGGCAAAAGCCGCCCTTTTGTCAGCCCATGTAGGTATTGCCCACGTCTGCACCCATATTACAGGTGTAGAGCCACTGGATGTTCTCGCCGCCGGAGAGCGTATAGCTGTCCGCGCCATAGTTGGGGAAGGTTCCCCCCACGCAGTACATCCAGCCTGAGCTCCTGCCCACATTTTTTTCGAACAGGCCGTTGATGCCCCTGACATAGTTGCCGCTGGAGCTCACCGGGATACCCGCGTCACCGCAGGCCCGCTTCAGTACGGACATGACAGACTCCCCCTCGGTGATGGTCACCGTGGTGGACAGGATCACGCCGTCGGCGGGGATAAGGCCCTTCACGCCGTCGGAGCACTTGTCCATATTATTGAGCACCGTGGCACAGGAGATGTACAGCGATACGGACGCCGCTGGCGCCGGGTCAGGTGCAGGCGCAGGGTCCGGGTCCGGCGCAGAAGGCTGCTCCTGTTCCTGCTGTTTCTTCTCTTCTTCCAGCCGCTTCTGCTCCTCCAGGCGCTTGGCTTCCTCCTGCTTTTTGGTGTCCTCCTCGGCCTTTTTGGCATCATCAGCCGACTTCTGCTTGTCAGACTTCTTGTCGTCCGCGGTCTTGTCCTCAGTCTTTGCCGCGTCCTGCTTGCCGTCAGCCTTGGTGGTGCCCGTTTCAGCTGTGTCGTCCTTCCTGGTGTCCGTGGTCTGCTCCTGCGTTGCCGTGGGAATGTTGCCGGGGGCGTACGATACGGTCTTTTTTCCGCAGGCGGCGCAGGTCAGCAGCAGGGACAGTGCCAACGCCAGCAGCCAAAATCGGTGGTTTTTCTTCATATCTCTCATTTCTCATAAAAGCGCCATACGCAGAGGCGCTTTCGCGCCCCTGCGTCGGCTGTTCTGTTGTTACTTGGAAACGCGCTTCTTCCGGGTCAGCACCACAACGGCTGCCGCCGCCAGGACCGCGCTGCCCAGCCACAGCACCATCTGACTGTCGTCCGCCGTATTGGCGGAGTCCTTCTTGCCGCTGTCGGCCGTACCGCTTCCGCCGTAGTAGTACCCGGAGGACACCGTCTCATAGGAGACGATAGCGAACGCGGAGGCCTTGTCCGTCTGGAAGGTCAGGACATAATTGCCCTTGGTGCCGCCCAGCGTAGCGGACAGCTCGGCAGTGGTCACATTGCCGCTGCTATCCGTGTGGCTGCGCACCACGCAGACGCGCTTGCCCTGAAGGGCCGCGTACAGCTCGTCGGTGATGGGGATGGTCACGGTGACGCTGTGGGGCAGCTCGATAAGCTGCGCCACGGTCTTGATCTCGTTCCCTTCCGTCTTGACCAGCGCCACAGTCACGTCTACGACCTTCTCCAACTGCGCGTTCTTGCGGGATTTGTCGCCGCGCAGGGCGTCCAGCTTCTCGGCCAGCTTGTTCAGCTCCTTCTTAACCTCGTCACCGGCCGTCTTGGCCGCCTCGGTCAGGGCGCTCTTGCCGCCGTCGGCGGCCTTCTGCTCGTTGGTGAGCTGGAGCGTATCCGTCACGGTCACGGTGATTGCACCGTCGCTCACTGCTGCCTTGATGTCCGCCAGCACCTCCCCGGTGATGGTATCATCGGCCTTGATGACCAAGCCGTCGCCTGCGGCGGTCTTGTTGTCTTTGCTGTCCACCTTGATGTCATCGCCTTTGACGTTGGCCATCGGGTTCTTGACGCCGCAGACGGTGCAGACGCCGTTGACGTAGGTGTGCTTGCCGGTGGCGGGAATGGTCGCGCCAGCTGTGATGACAATGCCGCAGCGCTTGCAGTAGGTATCCGCCTCATGGCCGGAGGCGTAGCAGGTGGCCGCCACCGCCGCACGGGTGGCCTCATCGTGGCCCAGGGCCGCGATGACCCAGCTGTCCTTGGCGATCTCGGTCTTGCCCGCCGCATCGCTGAAGAACTTGTGGCAGCGAGAGCAGGTCCAATAGGCACTGTTGCCTGCCTCGGTGCAGGTAGCAGCCTTGCCCGCCGTGGCAGTCATGCTGTGCCCCAGAGACGGGACGATCATCGTCTCCTCCGTGCCGCAAACGCTGCACTTACGGGTGCTGATACCGCTTTCGGTGCAGGTGGCCGCCTTGGTCACCGTCCACTCACCGAACTTGTGGCCTGTCGCGGGAACAGACTTTTCCTCCACGGCGCCGCAAATGGAGCAGATCCGGCGGCTGACGCCGTCCTTGGTGCAGGTGGCGGCCACGGTCACTTGCCATTCGCCGAAGCGATGGGCGCAGGCGGCGTCGGTCATATCGTAGAGTGCGTTGGCCTTCTCAGTAAAGCGCGCATAGGCGGCCATGGCGCAAAGCGCCTGCTCCGTGGCCATCTCGTTGACGGCCTTGTCTGCGAACTGATGCTTAAAGCCGCCGTTCTCCGCTACGCGGTACTGCAGGAGGTTCCCCAGCACGCTCAGGGTCTTCCCCTCCACGGTCTTGGTAAAGCGCGCGTCCGTGTTGGCATCCAAATTCAGGGCGGAAAGGGCGATGACCACCTGTGCGCAGCTCTCCGCACTGGTATAGCCCGTGCCCTTGTACTTGTCGGACAGCCACTGCAGCGCTTTATTGACGGCGGTGTTCACGGTTTCATTGCCGCCGTCCTTATAGTAGGGTGCCAGCGCCTGCAGCGCCATGGCGGTCATGTCCACGTCACTGGCGGGTTTTGTGTCGGCGCTGGCGCTCCAGCTGCCGTCTTCGTTCTGCTGTGCAAGAACCGCCTGCACCAGCCAGGAGGTGTCGGAGGTGTAATTGCGGCTGTTGAGCGCCAGCAGACCCATGACGAGGCCGTTGATATCCGTGTAACTGGTATCGGTGACCTTCATGATATCCTTGTCCTGCAGCGCTGCCAGCAGGTTTTTGCCGCCCACGTTGGCGGGGTCCTTGCCGATGGCGGTAAGGGCCAGGGCAATACGCTCATTGTCGGTGATGACGGGGGTGTTTTTATCATCGGGTTTCCGGAGGATGCCGTCAGAGCCGATGTTCGCCTTTACATAGGCCACAACCTTATCGTAGTAGGCCTGAATGTATGCATCGGACAGCTCCACGCCGGCGCGAGCCTGTCCCAGTACCGCCCATTCGCCGAAGAGATAGCTGACGACCGGGGCGCTCACCGCGCTTTGGATATACGCCTTGGCGCCGGCATACGCCTCATCGAAGCCGGGCACTTCCGTACCGGGCACCGTGGGATCCGTCGGGTCCAGCGGAATATAGGTGTCGGTAAAGAACAGGCGCAGGGTGTCGCCGTCCTTGAGATAGGTGTTGTCCAGCGTGGTCTTGGGCAGGGTCTCGGTGCCGCCCTTGACGGCGAGGCCGAACATCCAGCCGGAGGACTTGCCGTCGCCCTTCTCCTTGAGGGTGTTGCCCGCCGCATCGGTGATGCTCTTGATGTAGGTGCCGCTGCCGGTATAGGTGTAGTTGGCACTGCCCAAGCACGCCTTCACAGCGTCCCAAGCGGTGGGATCCTCGTTGGCCTTGCCGGTGAAGGTAAAGTCGGAGATTCCCCGGAAGGTATGGCCGTTCTTGTTGTAGCCGTCCACCTTGACCTTCACGGTGAGGGTCTGATTTTCGTTGGGGTCAACGGCGTTCTTCTCGCCGATCACCGTCAGGTCGATGTGGATGGGCTGCTTGTAGAATTGGGCAAAGTCCTTGTAGCGTTCCTTGGTCTCCTCGGTGCCGTTGATGCCGAACTTTTCCCAATACTGGGCGTACTTGGTGTAGGTCAGAACGCTGTCCAGCGTAACTGTCGTATTGTACTCCGACTGGTGCACACGCAGGAGCTCATTCTCGATGACGGAGGGTCGGGAGGATCGGAAGCAGCGGTACTTCTCCGTATCGAGCCAGCCGGGGATATCGTCGGCCTCGATGCCGTCGAAGGTCATATTCACCGTACCGCGGACGTATTTCAGCGTGCCGTCCTCGTTTTTGCAGATCTCAGCAAAGGGGTACAGGTCAGAGGTGACCTTGGTCTTATCCGTATTCTTGTTCTTGATACCGTCCCAGTAGACATCCCCGGTCAGCGCCTTGGTCATAAAGGCGGCAGCGTCATCCAACTCCTGCTGGGTAAAAGGCTGAATGGTGAAGCTGAACTCCTGCCGCGCCAGCAGAAGGCCGGAGCTGCGGGTGGTGATGGTCACCACATACTTCGCCTCCACCGGCTTCTCACCGGGCAGCGGGCGGTAGACCATGGCGTGATAGCCGTTGAAGTCCAGCACATCGGGGGTGAGGCTCACCATCGTGACCTTCTGGTTATAGCTGTCGCTCATGATGCCCGTTTGCTCCAGAAGAGCGGGTCTGGGCATCTGCATATCGTCGCTGACGGCATCCAAATTCACGGGCTTTGTCTTATCCACAAAGTCACGCAGGAGCCCCTGATACTTCTCCGCCAGAGCGGTTTGCATCTCGCTGGTCACGCTGCTGTCGAAGGGCGCAACGGTGGCGTCAAAGAACACATCGGCATAGACCTCCACGCCGTTGTCGCCGGTGATGTGCGCCAGCGTGTAGTCATCGAAGGCGTCATAGGTCACGCGGGCGATCAGCCGGAACTTGCCGGCCTTCTCGGGCAGCGGCGTGCCGTCGGCGGGCTGCAGGGGGCGGTTGACGGTTCCCACGCCGGTGCCGTTGGTGCCGTTGGTGATGTAGAGCCACTCGGTGTTCCGGGTGCCCCACTGCACCTTCACATCATAGCGCCCCGCAATGCCGGAGGGAAGCGTGAGGTTGGAGGTGATGCGGTCGTTCACGGTGTAGAGCGTCCAGCCCGCCACCTCGCTTTGGGTGGCCCCGTTGGTATTCTCGCCGCGGATGAGTTCCCAGTTCAGGGACTCGGCGGCGCTCTCCACCAATTTCTGCACAGCATCGGCGCTGCGTCCCACGGTGCCTCGCAGGGTGATCTCCTTGGTGACCCCGGCATAGGTGATGCGGAACTTCAATCCCGTGTACTGCACGGTCTGGCGGGCGGTGCCGTCGCCGGTGAAGTAGGTGATGTCGCCGTTGTCGGCAATGTACTGTACCTTGGTACCGTCAAAGCCGTTTGCCTTGGCGCTGCCGTTGACATAGGTGATCTCGGCCTTGTCCGCCACATCCGCGTAGCCCTGTTCCCTCAGCAGGCGGTGGAAGGCGTCGGTGATGTTGGTTTCATCATAGAGCCCCACACCTTGCAGGGGCTGCACGGCAATATTCTTGCGCGTGAACTCGGCGGCAATGTCCTCCAGGGTCTGCACCTTTTCCGCATTCTCGGACCAGAGGCACAGCGTGAAGGTCTTGGTCTTCGTAGCCGCGCCGCTTTGGAGAGTGGCGGTGAGGGTCACCGTGACCTTATCCGCCGCAGGCGCGATGAGCGCGCCGGTGGCGGTGTTCACCAGAGCCTTATCCGCCGTCCATGTGAGGGAAACGGTCTTTTCCGCCCCGTCCACGGGAACGGTGACGCTCGCGGGCAGGGTCAGGAAGCCGGTATGGGTCTGCGCGGTCTCCTCTTCCTCCTCCGGGTCGCCGCTCACCGGGGTAAGGCCGCGGAGCTGATAGACGCCGGTGGCATCGGCCTTCAGAAGGTCTGCATTCTCGGCATCGAGCCCCAGTTCCTTATAGAAGTGCTTTTGCAGGGCGTTCAGGAAGTAGTCGTGCAGGTCCGTGACCGCTTCGCCGGGCTCTTCGATGCCGTATTTCTCGCAGAGGTCGGCCTTATCGTTATAGTCCGTAAGGTCATATAATCCCAGCACAGTCTCGGCGTACCAGTCGGCCTTGGCTTTCTTGGCGGCGTCGGCGGCGCTCATGCCGCGAAGTTCCAAGGCGTTGGCGGCGGCGGCAGCGGCCTTGAGGTCGTCGGCAGAGAGGACAGTGCCGCCCTGCCAGGGCAGAACGGGGAAACCGCCGTTGAGGGTACCATCATCCTGATTCATGCCCATGTCCACGGCGAACTCCGCGGAGCGCATATAGTCCGCGGTATGGGCGGTCATGCCGCTGGTGGTGCCATCCGCCGCGGCCTGTGGTGCGATGGTGTCCAGATAAGCGCAGTTGGTGATGGTGGCGCCGGAGTTCACCTTGCCTACCACCGCACCGAAGCTGCTTTCCGGACCGGTGACAGCACCTACAGTGTAGCAGTCTTTCATAACAGCATTACTGTACGCACAGCCGACAAGTCCGCCAAATCCGCCAGCCATAACACTCTTTGCGTTAGTGTGGACGTTCCCCGCAAAATAGCAGTTCTCTACGGTACCGTAAGTATAACCCACGATACCTCCCGCGCCATTTTGCACCGCATACCGGGAGTACTTGAACAGAATATCCGCTGTGCTCACACAGCCACTAATGACATTGCCTGCCACACCATGACCAACAATACCGCCAACACCAAAGATCACGTCATCGCCGCCTTTGATGTAACCACTGACGAGGCAGTTTTCAATCCGGCCTTCACTCTTATCCGCAATACCTCCGACATTACTTGTACCGTCAATGGCGCAATCCACACACAAACTCTTGACAGTTCCATTGGCGCTCAAATAATAGACTAATCCGCCAGTTCCTGCCAAACCACTAACGGTGTGACTATCGCCGTCCAACGTGCCGGCAAACTTATTACTGTCGGTGCCGAGGGCCGTCCAAGTCTTGCCGTTGAGGTTGATGTTGGCGGTGAGCTTGCCGCTGATGGTCGTGTCGCCCTTGTTGACCGCATCGGCAAACCACGCCAGCTTCGCAGCGGTATCGATCAGGTAGACACCGCTCTCGTCCTGCGCGGGCTTGGTCTTGGTCGTGCCGTCCCAGCCCGCACCGGCATAGGTCAGTGTTACCGTGATGGTGTCGTTTTTGGCAGCGGTAAAGCTGCCGCTGACCGTGATATAGTCCGCCTTGGCGACGGTATAGGCATACGTCTCGCCGGCGTAGACGATGTATGCGCCGTTCTCGTCTGCTGCGATCGTGCTGCCCACGGGGTGGGTCACGGTCACCGTGGCGTCCGCCGGAGTTACGTCAAAGGTCAGGGTACGGGTGGCAAGTTCGCTCAGCGTGACGGTCTCGGTCACATCGGCACTCACGGTGATGTTCCCCGTCTTGGTCTCGTAGCCGAACTTGCTGACGGTGTAGGTATAGGTACCGGCGGCAACGGTGTATGTACCGTTTTTGCCGGTGATCTCCGTGCCGCTATGGTCCTTCAGCACCACCGTTGCACCGTCGGGAGTTTTAAGGGTGAGGGTGTGGGCTGCGGCGGCGGCAAAATCCTTGAGCCGGACATAGTAACTGCTGCCACTTTCGCTGAAAGACAAGGTGAGTTTTTCATCCTTATTCAACACCGTGCTAAAGGTTTTCCAATCGTTCTCCTCATAGGCTGTCAGCAAAGTGCTTGTACCTTTTTTCACGGTAAAGGCAGAATCGTCATCCCATGAATATTCGGCTTTATTTCCCTTTGCAAGATACAGGAAGGACACCAAGCGGGACTCTGTCGCCGTCAGGGTCAAGGAAGTCGTACCGTAACTCCTTCTATTGCTCTCCAAATAGTTTCCGGCAGCGTCCTTGACGGGCTTAAACCCGCTGGTGCCATTGGCGGCGGTGATGCCCTCGATGCCTTGGAACATATCCGCAAAGGTCAGTTTCTTTGCAAAGGACAAGTTCACGGTGACAGCGGCAGCGGCAACGGTGAAGCTGCCGGAGAGGTCATCGCAGTCATCCAACTTGGCCGTGTAGGTATAGTCCCCGGCGGGGAGAGTGCAGTCCGCGCCGCTGCCCGTGTAGGCGGTGATACTGCCGGACGTGACGGTGATGGTGGGCTCGGCGGTCACGCCCTCCGGCTTGGTGATGTTGAAGGTCACCGTCTGCTTTGCCAACTCGGTCAGCTTGACGGTCTTGTTCACATCGGTGGTCGCAACATTGATCGTGCCGGTGGCCGTCTCATAGCCAAACTTGCTGACGGTGTAGGTGTAGTCGGTATTCTTGGCAGCGATATAGACATTCTTGCCTTTTTCGCTGTCCGCAGACTCCTTGTAAACGGTGGTGTTTCCCTGTTTCAGTGTTACCGCCGCATCATCGGGGGTAAACTTCAGGGTAATGACCGGCAGTTTGACAAGGGTAACATTGACCGTTTGATTTTCGGCGCTCATGGTCACCTTGCCGGTGGCGGGCTCATAGCCCTTTTTGGTGACGGTGTAGGTGTAGTCCGCCGCAGCTTTTACGGCGAATACGCCATTGCTGCCGGAGACGGTTTTGTCTTCCTTATCTTTCAGAGTGACCGTCGCGTCCGTCTGGTCCGGCGCTATGGTCAGCGTGTACAGCGGGGAAACGGTGAAGTTTTTGAGCTTCACAGAATAATGGCTTCCATACGAATAGGGATGCTCAAATTTAAGCGTCACAGTGTCGCCTGCTGCCATGTCTACACTGAAGCTTTTCCACGCACTGCTGCTGTAAGAAGTAAGCAGTGTAGAAGATCCTTTTTTTACCGTGAAGCAATAATAACTGTTTGAAGACGCACTCCCCAAGTAATCAAAACTGAGGGTGACATTCTTCGTTGCCTTCAGTGTGATTTTGGAGGATGAGTAGTTACTTGTATTGCTGGACTCCAAATAATTCCCTTCGGGCTTTTGCACCGGGGTAAAGGGAGAAGTTGTATCATCCGTGGCGGTGATGCTCTCGGAAATCGCCGTGAAGAAATCGGCAAATTTCAACTTATCATTCACCTTGATGGTAAAGGTGGCGGTTTTGCCCCTGTACTTGACAGTGACGGTTTGGCTATCTGTAGGATTTTCGGTGCTAAAGCCCTCACAGGTCACACCGGCGGCGTCATAGCCATCGGTAATGGTGCGGGTTTCGTCGGTGCCATCATAGTTCACCGTGAGGACCATGCCGGTCAGGTCAAGTTCGGCATCGCCCTTGTAGTACTCCGTCTTTGTGGGAGCCTTGGTCACCGCAATGCTCTGCACCTTTTTCAGCGCCACGGTTTGGGTGCTGTTCTCGTTGGGAGTCACGGTGCCGGCGGCGGGCTCATAGCCCTCCTCGGTCGTCTCGGCGGTGTAAGTATAGGCGTGACCCTTCAGCAGCTGATAGGTCGTTCCCTCGGTGGGCGCAACCTGCGTCTCGCCGTCCTTGAGGGTGAGCGTGGCATTCTCCGGGGTCACGCTGAAGGTCACGGTGACCCACTTTGCAGCATCCTCCGCCAGCGTAACAGTAACATTGGCAGGATCAGCCACGGGGTTGTCCTTATCGGTCACGGTCACGCTGCCGATCTGCTGCGTGTAGCCGGGGCAGGACACGGTATAGCTGTATGGCGTGTCGCTGGCGGGCAAATTCACCGTGCAGCTGCCGGTGAACACGGCACCGTTGATCTCCAGCGTGGCGTTGGCCGGAGAGATGATAAACGTCACCGGGGCGGTGGGCGTCTCCCAGCTGAGGGCAGGATAGTCCCCGGCCTTGGCCATGAAGGCCTCCCCTAACTGGGCTGCAAACGCGGGGGATTTCATTTCATCAGCGGTTTTTGGTTGAGTCGGATCCATATAGTTATAGCCGTTCGCACCTTCACCCGCTTTATCGCCTAAATAGTAGCAGTTTTCTATTGTGGATCCAGCATTCCACCCAACGAGTTTTGCTACTTGGCTCGCCGCAGCACACGAAATCGCCCCGCTATTATAGCAATTCTTGACAGATGCATTGCTATCAATATAGCCAGCAATACCACCCACAGCTGCACCCGAACCCGTTTTACAACTGGATACTTGCCCCTGGTTGTAGCAGTTTTCAATGACGGAAGTTTTTGCATAGCCCGCAACACCTCCGCAGCGCCGTCCGTCGTTGGGAGCAGCGTTGACAGTTCCTACATTAGCGCAAGAGGTAATTGTGGCGTTTTCAGCATAGCCAACTATGCCGCCCGCTTGAGAGTAGTTTCCACTTCCATTCTTTGTAGCTGTGATGGTTGCTTTATTCTGGCACTGTGTGATCGTCCCGTTACTTGTACCAGCAATACCTCCAACACAACGACTGCCAATAACATTTCCATTGACAGCGACGTTCTTGACCGTTGCTGTACTGCTAATCTTACTAAACAACCCTATATTATCTTTCAAAGGTTGATTGATCGCCAGCGTCACGGTGTGGCCGTTGCCGTCAAAGGTACCGGAAAAGTCGTAGGCATAGGGCGCCGTGACGGTGATATCCGCTGTCAGCTTATAGCTGCCGCTGGCGTCCATCTCCGCAAACGCCTCCGCGGAGCTGATAGTCCCTTCCGCCAGCGCCTGCACCGCGCCGCCGCTGCGGGCAGACCGGGGCGCAGGCGTTTCCACAGCAGGCTCCTGCTGCTCCTGCGTCTCCTCATCCTCGGCAGGGACGGTGTTCTCCGTATCCGCCGGGGCGGTCTGTTCCTGCTGGGTCTGCTGCTCCTGATCCGCGGCCAGCGTGTCGGCCAACACGGAGGTGGGCAGCAGGCTGACGACCATCACGACGGTCAGCAGCCAGCTTATGACTCTCTTCCTCATATCTCTTTCTCCTTTATGTAAATTTTTTGTCGACGTGAGGGGGTGGGCGGGGATGCGGCAACATCCCCGCCCCACTTATGGAAAAGCACGCGGCCAATGGCCGCCTCAGCTTGACAAAGGGGACTCGTCTGCACAGTTTCACGGTCAGATGGAAAGCGCACGGCGCCTCAGCTTGACAGTCGAGTTTTCCGCACCGCTTCGCTGTGTATGGCAGCGTGTCAGCCTGGCAAGGGAAATGTTTTTCATGCAGGGCATGAAAAACGGGACAGAGTGCACTCTGTCCCACGAAAATGAAACGCTGCCCGGCGCAAAGCCGGACAGCGAACGCAATAGATACGACCCATGCACCACGGAAAGACGTCGCCGCCCCCGCCGCCCGCCCAAAAGGGCCGGCCGCGAAAAAGGCGGTGCAAAAAACACCGACCTCCCGTTCAGGAGGTCAGCGTGGTACATCTACATGGTGGTACAAGATTCCCGCACACGGAGAGCGCGCCCGCTGCAACTTTGTCCTACACAATGCAATTCTCCTGGCTCGCGCCGCGGGGGACAGCCATCCCACCTCGTTTGCAGCCTACCTTCTCATGGGCTTACCCACAATGGCGGACTTTCGTCCCGGCGGCTCTCGCCGCTTCGGTGCATCCTTGCGCTCACAGTACCGGTCGTGCGGGGTTTGGCTACCCCTTTCCTTCTATGCCGACGCCTGGCCCGTGGTGGGCTGTACGGCCGCCGGCGACATTGGATCAACAGACTGTTTATTTACTTGTCAGCGACATTATATTACAGGAATTGGCCGTTGTCAACCCTCCTCCCTACCCCAATGCCACGTCCAGGATCATCATTACGGTAAAGCCCGCGGCAAAGGCCAGCGCCCCCGGGCCGGGGTCGCCGCGCGTGGGCAGCAGCTCGGCGGCCACCACATAGAGCATGGCCCCGGCGGCAAAGCCCAGCAGCCAGGGCAGCGCCGGAACGATGAGCGCCGCCGCCAGCACCGTCACGCCGGCGGCCAGGGGCTCCACTGCGCCGGAGAGTACACCGCCCAGAAAGGCTCTTCCCTTTCCTGCACCGGCGGTACGCAGGGGCAGGGCCACAATGGCGCCCTCCGGCACATTCTGGATGGCGATGGCCAGCGCCAGCGTAAACGCCGCGGCGGGCGCGGCGGCTCCTGCCGCCACACATCCGGCATAGGCCGCACCCACCGCCATCCCCTCCGGGATGTTGTGCAGCGTCACCGCCAGAAGGGTCATGGTGGTGGAACGGTCGGTAACAGCCTCCGGCAGCAGTCGCTCCAGCAGCCGCAGGAACAGCACCCCCAGCCAGAAACCGCCCGCCGCCGGAAGGAAGGACCAGCGGCCCATGTCCGCCCAGTCGATAGCGGGCAGCAGCAGGCTCCACACCGAGGCGGCGGTCATCACCCCGGCGGCGAAGCCCTCCAGCACGCGGCGCAGAACGGCGGAGGGCGCTCTCCGCAGGCAGAATACGCACGCCGCACCCAGCGACGTGCCCCAGAAGGGGAGCAATATCCCCTGAAGGACAGATGATTGCATAGACACTCCCTTTTCCGTATCCGTAGTATGCGGAGCCGGGCGGCTCCGTACAGTCTATCCTACGCAGCGGGAAACGAAAGGTGAAAAGACAAGGGCCCCCGCCGAAGTGGGGGCCTTTGGGAAAATACAAAGTCATTCAAAATGCTAAGATAAGGCGGGAGCGCCCGAAGGGTGCTCCCACTGCGCGGCTTATTGCTTTATGTGAGATGCAGCTTCACTGTACCGGCAGCTCCACCGCAATAGTAGTGCCCTCATCTGAACTCTCCTCTACCCGGACGCAGCCGCCGTGGAGATCGGCGATCTCCCACACCAGCGAAAGTCCCAGCCCCACGCCGCCGTACTCCCGGCTGCGGGACTTGTCCACCCGGAAGAAGGGCTGGAAGATGCTCCGCTGAAATTCCTCCGGAATGCCGCGGCCGGTGTCGGAAACGCGGAGCAAGAGCTTTTCCGGCTCCTGTGTGACAGAAACCCGCACCGAGCCGCCCTGCCGGTTGTACTTGACGGCGTTCTCCGTCAGGTTGAAGATCAGCCGATAGATCAGCGCGTCGCTGCCGGTCATAACGCCGTCGCCCTCCGCTTTTAGCGTGACACCGCGCTTTTCTGCCAGCGGGGCGAGGTCTGTGAAGATCTCCTCGATCATTGGGATAAGCTGAATCTGCTCGTTCCGCGCCACCTGCTGCAAATTGCTCATTTCCAGCAGCGTTTTGGTCATCTGCGTCAGTCTCTCCGTCTGCTCCCGCAAAAGCATGAGAAACTCCGCCGTCTCCGGCAGCACATCGGTGTGCTCTGCGGAAAACAGCTCCAGCTGTGCCTGCATCAGCGCAAGCGGCGTGCGCAGCTCGTGGGCGGCATTGCCGGTAAACTGCCGCTGGGCGGTAAAGGCGTTGTTCAACCGCTCCAGCATCTGGTTGAAGGAGTGGCTGAGCTGCCGGAATTCCGGCAGCACGTCCTCATCGATCCTCACATCCGCTAGATTGTTCAGCTGCACCTTCTCTACCTGAGAGGCGAAGCTGTGCAGGGGCTTGAGGGCTCGCCCGCTGACGAAATAGGCCAAAATGCCGCTGAGCAGTGTCACTGTAGCCGTGATATACCAGTTGGTGGTGCGGAAGCGTCCCTGCGCCCCATCGACAACGATGGTCAGCTCCTCGCTGGGCGCTATGAGCTGCGGGTCAAAGCTTGCCGCGCCGCCCTCATTCAGGATCACCGTGCCGCCGCCCTGTAAGCTGTCTGCAATGGTGTCCATATAGTACACACCGGAGGAACAGAGCAGCAGATTCATGGCCACGCAGGTGATGCCGATGAGCAGGACGGACATCAGTGTGATGCGCCACTGCAGGGAAAGCCGCTTCATTCTTCGTCCCCTCCCATCAGATAGCCCTCGCCGATGCGGTTGCGGACAGGGTCGTAGCCCAACGCGGTGCGCAGCTTCTTCCGCAGGGCGGAGATGTGGACGCGGATGGAGTTGCTGAAGCTGTCCACGCTGTTGTCCCAGACGTGATCCATCAGCTCCTCCTGACTCACCGGCCGGCCCTGATGCGCCATCAGGTATTCCAGGATCCCCGTCTCCTTGCGGGTCAGTGTCAGGGGCTGCCCGTTGGCGGAAACTGCCCGCGCACGGGCATCAAAGGTGAGCTGCCCGCAGCGCAGCACCACATCCTGCTGGGTAAACTGCCTCAGGGTCAGGCTGCGGATGCGCGCCTCCAGCTCCGCCAGATGGAAGGGCTTCGCCAGATAGTCATTGGCGCCGGCATCCAGGCCCGTCACCTTATCCTCCACCTCGCCGCGAGCCGAGAGGATCAGCACAGGCGTCTCTCTGTCGGTCTGCCGCAGGGTGCGCAGCACCGTCATTCCGTCCTTTTTCGGCAGGTTCAGATCCAGCAGCACCAGATCGTACCGCTCCGTTTCCAGCAGCTCCAGCGCCTTCTCGCCGTCGTAGCAGCAATCCACGCTGTAGGCCGACCGCCGCAGGCTGCGGGCGACGGTGTCGCACAGGGCGCGCTCGTCCTCTACAATCAAAAGGTGCATAGTCGCCTCCTTAATGAACAGGTTGTCTCCTATTATAGCAGAGCCGGATAAGATTTGTGTTAAATTTCTGTTCTTAACAGAGATTTTAACCCGCCTGCGCTATGATAGGCCACAGAAACAGGAAAGGGTGATCAAAATGAGTCACAGGAAGAAGGCAGCAGCGCAGGTCACGCTGCTGCTGGCGGGAGCCGCCATGCTGTGCTTCGGCGTCTGGCGGGGCGAGGCCGCCACGGTGCTGAGCAAAGCGATCAAATTATGTTTGGAGTGTGTGGGCATTGGATAAGAAGAATACTTCGGGCGCGTCCCATCTTTTGGCCCGTTTTCGGGGCTGGATACAGGCAGGGGCGGCCTTATTGACCAACCTGCACCTGCCGAACTTTCTCAAGGGCGGCTTGTATCAGGGCGCGGGCAAGACCGTCTGCGTGCCGGGGCTGAACTGCTACTCCTGCCCGGCGGCCTCCGGCGCCTGTCCCATCGGGGCGTTTCAGGCGGTGGTGGGGTCCTCCAAGTTCAGCTTCTCCTATTATATCACAGGCTTTCTCATTCTGCTGGGCGTGCTGCTGGGGCGCTTCATCTGCGGCTTCCTGTGTCCCTTCGGCTGGTTTCAGGAGCTGCTGCATAAGATCCCCACGAAGAAGCTCTCAACAAAAAAGCTCAAGCCCCTGACGTACCTCAAGTACGCCGTGCTGTTGGTGATGGTCTTCCTGCTGCCGGCGTTTCTCGTCAACGACGTAGGCATGGGTGACCCCTTCTTCTGTAAGTATCTCTGCCCCCAGGGCGTACTGGAGGGGGCCATCCCACTGTCCCTTGCCAATTCCGGCATCCGGGCGGCGCTGGGCAGCCTGTTTACCTGGAAATTCAGCATCCTGCTGGCAGTGATCGTGCTGAGTATCGTATTTTACCGGCCCTTCTGCAAGTGGCTGTGCCCGCTGGGTGCGTTTTACGCGCTGTTTAACAGGGTGTCCCTGTTCCAGATGAAGGTGGATGGGAACAAATGCGTCTCCTGCGGAAAATGCGCCAAGGCCTGCAAAATGGATGTGGACGTGACAAAAACGCCCAACCATACTGAGTGCATCCGCTGTGGGATGTGCATCCGCGCCTGTCCCACCAACGCCGTCAGTTTCCGCTACGGCTTTGGAGACGGCAAAAAAGAACCTGTAGAACCTGCAAATACATTAAAAACGGAGGAAACAAAATGAACGTAAAGAAAATCATCACACTGCTGCTGGCGCTGGTGCTGGCCGCCGGTATGGTCGCCTGTGGCACAAAGCCCGCAGAGGACACAGACGGCAATGATGGCGGCGAGGAGGCAAAAGCGCTGTATGAGCAGCTGATGGCACAGGAAAATGCCATTCTGTCGGAAAACACAGCTCTTTGGGAAAAGGTCTTTATGGCAGCCGATAAGGGCATGGCCATGATAGAGGACGGCGGCAACTACGGCGATTTTCTGCTCAAGACCATCGAGAATGCCAAGGATCAGTTCACCGAGGAGGAGCTGACGCTGCTCACCGGCGAGGCCACCAAGATCAAGGATATTGAGAACCAGCGGGCGGAGTTGGAGACGAAGTATCCCTGGCTGTCAGAGACGCCTGATAGTGATGACAATACGAGCGTCCCGGCGGGCAGCGATATGACCACGCCGCCTGACGATGGCAGTATGCAGAAGTTTCCCGCCTTTGAGGGCAAGGATCTGGACGGTAACACGGTGAAGAGCAGCGAGCTGTTCGCCAAAAACGCCGTCACCGTTGTGAATTTTTGGTTTACCACCTGCAACCCCTGCGTAGGGGAGCTTGCCGAGCTGGACGCGCTGAACAAGGAGCTTGCGGAGAAGGGCGGTGCCCTCATCGGCGTCAACACCTTCACGCTGGACGGCAACGAGACGGCCATTTCCGAGGCCAAGGATGTGCTTGCCAAGAAGGGCGCGACCTATCAGAACGTGTATTTTGCTTCCGATGGAGAGGCGGGAAAGTTCACCACCAATATCTTTGCCTATCCCACCACCTATGTGGTTGACAGGAACGGCAACATCGTGGGCGACCCCATCGTGGGTGCGATCACGGAAAAGAAGCAGGCGGAGGCACTGCAAGCCCAAATCGACAAGGCGCTCTCCGCCGATATGGGCTGACAAACAGGCTTGTGGGCATCTCCTGCGCCTGTTCGGGGTCTGATTTCAAATACATATCAACAGAAAAAACGGGACGGCTGTTCTTTTGAGGAACAGCCGTCTTTTTCTGGGAAGACAGCGAATGGGGCGCGGGGCTATTTGCCCGCGCCCCTAAAGGTGAGCCTGTTTACTCTTCGATGCTTTGCAGCGATTTTTCCTCACGCCGCCGCCTGATCTGCCATGTGGTCAGCGCAAGGCATCCGGCAAGAGATGTGCAGAGGGAGATCCCCCACAAGCCTAACACGCTGCTGTCGCCGGTCTGC
>QRFC01000665.1_pt1 | contig 32474 bp, 22 predicted proteins | sample 1861061 | NCBI WGS metagenome assembly QRFC01 (sample SAMN09711282, study PRJNA482702) | Human gut metagenome, whole genome shotgun sequencing project.
ACATTTTTCTGCTCCTCAATTTTGCATTGGGGCCGACCCTATACTGACCTCATACTTGAAAGATGAGGTGCCGAATATGAACGAACGGAACACGCTCAGTATGCCGAATATCCAGCCCGCCGCGCAGGATACTCCGCTCATAATGCCGGTGGCAAAAGAAACAAGCGCCATTTCCTTTGAAGGCGGCAATGTATCTCTTACTAGCTATGCACTTCCGCAGAAAACGTCAGCGCATTTGACGGCTGCGCTGCGTGCCGCGCCGCACCTTGCCGCCTGCGCGAATTACGCGGATACCGCACCCGAAAAGCCACTTCGCCTGATCTTCTGTGCCGAGCATCTTCCGACTGCCATTCAAGCCGCCGCCTGCCTCTCGGCTTGCCACGGTGCGGACGAAGAAAGGTCCGGTCAGAAAGACGATGTGTGGGACGATCTGGACGCCTATCTTGATCTGGGAGAAAACGAGAATGCGAAAGATCTGTCCGACCTGCTCGTTCTCGCGGACGCCGCGATGCTCGATCCCGCCTGTGCCGATGCCGAATCACCGCTGCATATACAGCTGCTCATGCAAAAACAGGCTGTGCTGCGAAATGTATGGCAGCAAGCAAACGCGCTGCTTCTCTATTCCGATGATGAGCTGCCCTCGCAGGCGCTGCTGGATTTTCTTGCCGCAGCGCCGCAGAAATCGCTTTTTCTCGCCGTGCGTAAAAAGCAGCTCAACCGCGCTTTGCTCAATCAGCTCTGCTTTGAGCAGGGATTCCGCGTCTGCCGTTTGGGTACTCCTTCCCGCAGCTATCAGGAGCGTGTATTCCGCGCCGTAGCGGCACAGGAGAAGGTATGCCTTGCTCCCGAGGTTGATTTGTGTTCCGTTCTTACCCGTCTCGAACGCCAGCGCGGCGCATTATATTCCGACGCGGATTTTGCTCTGCTTCTGCGTCGCGCCGTCGAGGAACACGGCAGACTCCGGCCCCTAACTACCGAATATTTGCTTGCACACGATGAGATCTCTATGGAGGATACCGCCCTGCAAAGGCTGGAAAAGCTGATCGGTTTGCGGGAGGTCAAGGACGCATTGCGCCGCATTATCGCCGTAACCGACCTGGAGAACAGGCGTGCCGGGGCAGAACTCCCCACGCCGCCGCGCTGCCGCAATCTGGTATTCTCCGGCGAGCCGGGCACCTGCAAGAGCGTTACCGCGCGGCTGCTCGCCCAGGCTCTGCAGGAATGCGGTGCAAGCGGCGGAGCTTTCGTTGAAGCAGGACGCGAGCAACTCATTGGACGCTATATGGGCGCGACCTCACCTATGGTCGCCAAGCTCTTTGAACGCGCTCGCGGCGGCGTATTATTTATCGACGAGGCAGGTGCGCTCATCAGCCACGGCGGTGAGGACTTCTATGCCGAGGAAGCAGTCAACGCACTCGTCCGCCACATGGAGCTGTGTCCGGAAACGACTGTCATCTTTGCCACCTATCCCGACGAGGCCGATACGCTGCTCGGCCAAAACCCTGGCCTTTCCAGCCGCATTGCACGCGTGATCTCCTTCCCTTCCTATACGGATGCGGAGCTGTGCGATATTTTTGCCTACCTCTCGCAGGAGAATGGCTATCGGCTTCCGGACGGCTGGCGGGATCCCGTGGCAGACTTCGCCCAAAAGCTGCGCGCACAGCAGCGCGACCGTTTCGGCAATGGCCGCGAAATGCGCCGTCTTCTTACGGAAGCCATCGGTGAACTGGCCTTGCGCGTGAAAAGCGGAGAAAAACGCCTCGATACGCTCAGCACCGACGACCTTGCCGCTGCCGCGCGGGAACTTCTCAGCGAAACACGGCGCACAGAAGCAACGATAGGTTTCTGAGCAATTTACCTGTATAGCTTCCGGCAAGTACCGGTAGCGGGATAACGTTGGACGGAGGCGGCCTATGCAAACCGGTATCATTCATGAAAAGCAGGACCTCACAAATCTGTCATGGTCCTCAATCTGTTCCCCCTTTGAAATGACAGGCTCATTTCTGAAGGCAGCCTCCATGGAGGGAAGCAGGAAAGCCTGCTATAAGCTTTGATCCGGCAAACGGCATTGTCGGGCGTGAATGCGCCAATGAGCTGATTGCAGACAGACTGCTGACCGCGCTGGGGATAGATCATCTTCACTACCAGCTGATCCACGCGGATAGCACCTTAAAAGAAAACGGGATCTGTTTTTATGATGAGTTCGCGCTACTTCTAAAATCCGAAGGACGCTGCGCGCAGGACAGCTTCTATATATCCGAAATAACGCTATGAACGGTGCAGCTCATCCTGCCGTGCAGGCTGCTTGCTTTTTTTCCCATTCTTCTGTATACTTAAAAGAAAGAAGGAAAATGGAAGGAGACGTTCCATGCCAAAGAAGAACGTGCAGTCCCCCGCCGTAGGGAACAGCCGAAAGGAATACACCTCTGCCACACAGACTCTTTTGGAAGTCTGGCAAACCCTGGTCAACCATTCAAGTGCCGAAAAGCCTTTATCCGTCCCTGAGATCTGCAGCCTTATGAAGGAGAACTCTCTTCATGCTTCGCCCTCCACCGCCACACTGAAGCGGGCGCTGCCTTCAAAGGCCGACGTACTCAATACGCTTCACCCCAACAAGGTCCTTTGTCAGGAGGATCTGCCCAACATTCTGCTCAGCTATTTTTCCGACCATACTCTTCACGTCGTTTTGGAGGACCGTCTCGGCGAAGTGATCAAAGAAGCCGACTGCACCGTTATTGTTGAGCCAAAGGCCGAGATTTTGCCGCCATCCTACTCCACGGTGGAAAAGCTTCTGCAAAAGCTCATGGCAGCAAATGCCGACGCGCTTTTCCCGCTCCGCTTGAAATGCGTGCGTCTGGAGAACGCACCGAGCGGCAAGCGGTACATCCCCTACGTCGAATGGGAGGAACGCTATGAAAAAGAGGGTCTGAAAAACAACCAGGCCCGGCGCTACTATCTGGAAAGCATCCTTACCCCTGCTGAATGGCGCATTTTTTCCGACCTTGTGCAGGTCTATCCCCACATCAGCAAAGCCCAAACAGATAAGTTCCTTGGGGTTCTCAAGAAATTCTCTCCTGAACTCGAAAGCCGCATCAACCGCCGTTATGCCTTTAAACGCGGCAGCGGGATGCAGTTTGGGCATATCCGGATCATCGACGACGCCATCCGCAGCGGCCATCCCGTCAGCCTGCGTTATGGGGAATACCGCCTGGAACAGGAGAACGGGGCATGGGTGCCGAAGCTCACGGAACGAGAAAACCATGGGCATCTAACCATTGACCCTTATGCTCTCATGTGGTCAAACGGCTATTATTATCTGGTCGGGAAGGAGCAGGAAAAGGGCGGTATGATGAATCTGCGCGTAGACCGCATTCTGTCTATCGCTCCGCTCGTTCAGCAAAAATTCCAGCGGGATGCTTCGTTCGACCCCTATGCCTATCGCGACCAATCGCCTGTCATGTATCCCGGTACGCCGCAGGTTATTCGGCTGCGCTGCCACACCGCAATGGTCAACACCATTCTCGATTTTTTCGGTACGCAGGCACTCTTCTCAAGACCCATTAACGATAAGACGGAGGTAACGCTCAACATCGCGCCAAGCGGCGTTAAGCTCTTCGCCTTGCAATATGCGGATAACGTAGAGGTTCTTGAACCCGCCTCCCTGCGTGAGGACGTGATACAGAGTCTGGAAAACGCGCTGCGCCGCTACAGTAAACGGTAAATGAAAGAGAGACCGCGCCGAAGCTTCGGCGCGGTCTCTCTCGTTACTTGTTACTTGGTCCATCGGAATGCAAGCGCATCCCATTCCTCCGGCGGCAGGACGCGCCGCATGGCGCGCAGCAGTCTCCGAAGCAGGACAACGCTTCCGGCGTTGGAGGAATCAACAAAGCAGGGGGTATTGAGACAACGGGAGTTGATCTCGTTCACCACCGCATCCACAAACCGCGTACACGCTTTGAACGTATCAGCCCGCGCGCCACCGTTGTCGGTCAGCATCACGGGAACGCCATGGCGCAGCAAAGAAAAATCATGGGCGCCCTGCGCCGTCTGCAAGGCGGGCGAAAAGCTCCGCCCTTGAATCAGCTCCGCCAGCGTCGCTGTGTGCATACCGCCATTCGCGCGAGGTATCCGCTTTGTTTCGGCCGATCGATCCACCGCAGTCACGGCCGTATCCAGAGGAAGTTCTATCAGCTCTCCGCCAAGTGCGATGGAGCAGAGTACCGCGCGGGCGACTTTCCCGCGCAGCCGCTCCAGCACCTGCGCGTAGGACGCGATCTGCGCGGTATACTCGCTGCACAGCCGCGCACGGAAATCCTCGCGGCTCTCTCCTTTTCGGACACGGTCGGTTTTGTAGTCCACAACGGTCCACTCGCCGCAGCGCCATATGGCAAGGTCGATCACTCCTTGGAGGTCAAGCTTTTTCCCCGCAAGGGTCTCTCGGCTGAAATGCTGGTCAAGATGGCGGAACAGCGCACTGTCGCTGTCGGTCTCGCAAAGCGTGAACGGCAGCTCGGGATAGCACTCCGCGCCGTCCGTCAGAACGCGCAGCGGAGAGTTGTCGTCCGAGAAAAACGCGGCGGCTTCGGCGGCTTTTTCGGCGACAAACGCAGCGCGCTCATACACATCGACGATCTCTTTCCCGCCAAGCACCATGTCCCACTCTCTTTCTGAGAGGGCGCCGTTCAGCAGCACGGAGGAGGCCGCTTCCCGCGCATACTGTGCCAGCGCCGAGGGCGAATGATCGCCGCGCCGCACCGCCTGCTCCATCACGCTGTGAACGATCGTACCCCAATGGGTGCCGCATGGCGTCGCCCCTACTTCCTCCGTTCGGTCTTGCAGTACTGTCGGAGCGGCGGGCGTGCCATCTTCTGCATCCGCTGCCTGATCCGCGCGCGTCGGTGCATACGCGCCATGATCCAGTCCGGAGGGCGTGATCGCAAAATAGCGTGTTTGTGCAAGCTTCCCTGCCCGCTCGGCAATACTCCGTTCCAGCGCAAAGCCGTTCACCGCAGGAATCGCGGACACGGCAGTCCGGTTAGCTGCAGCGGAAGAGGGTGGAATCGGCGCATTTCCGGCAGAGGCCGTCTGCGGGACTTTTCCCGGAAGCAGGCAGCCAAAGGCGTCCGGGTATCTGCACGGCAAGGTCTGTCCCGCGCCTGCGGCGTTTGCGTCTTCCGCTGCCGTTGTACTGACTGCCGGCGCCCAGAAAGATCTATCTTCGCCCCCCACATTGATAAGCAGGAGTTCCGCTGCGCGAGTCGCAGCAACATATAACAAGCGCACCCGCTCAGCCTCGTCTCTGCGTTTCGCAACATCCTTTGCCTTGAAGGATGCTTTTTTCTGCCCGTTTTTCGGTGCGGCAGCGCCTTCCCATTCCGGCGGATACGCAATGGTGGAATATGCCGCGCTGGGGTACCGCTGATGCGTCAGCGCCGCATACTCTTTCGTTTCGCCGCCGCTGCGCTCAAGCATTGCCGTGGGCGCGGCAAGTCCCTTTGTGGAGTAGGTAAGGATCACTACGCGCGCCTCCAGCCCCTTAGCCTGATGCAGGTTCATCACGCGCACGCAATCCTCCTCCGCCCCGAGTGTCAACTCCTGGCTGACCTCCGAACGCATGCTGTCGATGGCGAAAGCCGCCAACGCAGGAAAGCTGTGCTGTTCGTATCCGCGCAGCAGCGCCAGAAACTGCAGCACCCAGCCGCATTGCCGCCGATGCTCCAGCGACGTGCCATCGTCCCATATTCCGCGGCAGCTGTGCAGAATGTATTCGATGGTACTCATCGCAGGCGCTTCATGCGCCATGCGCTGCACCACATTCAATTCTTCCAGCGCGCCGCACAAAGCAAGCAGATCATCCAATTTCCCGCGCTTATCCGGATCGGTCTCGGCGTCGCGCTCCTGCCATATCTCTGCCGCAAGCTGGGAATAGAACGGTACACGGCTGTCATTGAGCATAAGCGTCTCGGAAATAGTACGCAGGCCGCCGCGCTGCAACAGCGCATGGACCGTGGAAAGCTTCACACGGTAGCCGTCTTTCAGCAGCCGCAGAAGCGTCAGCTCCGCATTGCGTCCAAGCAGCCATTCCAAATACCTTTGCAGGCGCTGTAAGGGCAGAAATTCGCCGTAGGTATGCTTTGCCGTAATATTGGCAGGGATCCCCGCCTCAGCCAGCGCATCCATATAAAACGGGACCGTCGAGGTCGTTGGCGTGAGCAGCATAAAGTCCTTATACCGGTAGGGTTTCCCCGCAGCATTGGAGGAATGAACCATTTTCTCGATAAAGGCGCTGAGCATCCTCGCATCCGCCTCGGAGCATTCGCCGTCTTCAAGAGCATTCCCCTCCGGTCGGCAGCCGTAGAAGAACACGCCGGCATCCGCCCCGCCCGATATATTAACATCCATTTCGGCAAATTGCGCCTGTCTGTCGGCATCGCCAGCCTGAAACAGCTTCCCAAACACCAGATTGTTGTAACGGCACACCGCTTCGCTGGCTCGGAAAGAGCAGGTCAATGCCACACACCGACCGATCGGCTTTCCCTGTGCGGCATTTGCCGTTCCGTCAAACAACCCGCGCACCTCACGGTAAATCGAAATGTCCGCCCCGCGGAAGCCGTAAATACTCTGCTTCGGATCGCCGACAAGAAACAGGCTGCCCTGAACCGGACGGCAGTTCCTCCAGTCGTTCGGGTCAAAGGATGTCTCGTCGGCAGTCAGATAAAACAGAAGCTCCGTTTGAACAGGGTCCGTGTCCTGAAATTCGTCCACATAAACCGCCTTATAGCGCCCATGGAAATAGGCTCGCGCCGGCGCCGAGTCACGCAGCATATCACGGGCAAGTATGAGCTGATCGTCGCTGAAGGCTTGCCTTCTCTCGCGCTTCTCTGTCCGGTATGCCTCAAGGACGGGCAACATTTCATGGATCAGCCATGCGTACAGCAGCAGCTTGGAGTCCGTGCGTAAAAGGCCGACCGCGGGTTCGTCCTTCTTGACGGTCTTGGCGGTGCTTTTCCAGCACTTGTCTAATGCCGTGATCGCGCCGGTCAGCGCGTGTGCATTTACAAAGCTTTCCCCCTCGGCTGAAAGATTTTCGGGTGAAGCGGCAGCAACTTCACGAATGGTCTTTGCCGTGTCGTCAAAAGCGCGCAGCGGGAATGCACTCGCGTTTTGATTGATCAGGCGGATCAGCGTAAAAACTGCGTCGTCATCGTTTTCAAAGGAATTTTTATCCATACGCAGCACATTGGCAAGCGCTGCGTCTATATGCGTCATGTCGTCGTGCACGAGGGTATTGCCCAGCAGCGTTCTGAGCTTCCTATGCAGTTTCTTGGCCTCCGCCTTACAGGTGTTCTCCCACGCCGTCACTTCCGGGTCGGTGATCGGCTTGGCGACAACGGCCGCGCCCTTGTTGGCGCAGCGTGCCGCAAAGAAGGAAACGAGCGCATCATTTGAAACCCCGAACCTTGACTGCACCAAGGAAAAGGCGTTCGGATTATTCTTGCGGTATCGGGCAAAAAATGCGCGGGCGTTCGCGCCCTCGTCTTCGCCGAACTCCGCGCTCGGGCCGAGCGGTGAAGCAAAGGGCATGATAGAGAGCATCGTTTGGCAGAAGCTATGGATCGTGCTGATCTGCATTCTTCCCGCGTTGCGGACCAAATGCGTCAATCTCCTGACCCGTCTGTCTTTCTCATCGACGGACAGCTTGGTACCGGACTCATCCCGTTCCCCGTTTTTCGCGTAATCGAGCAATTCCGCCAGTCTGCTGTCCAGACGACCGCGCATCTCCTCGGTCGCCTTTTTGGTAAAGGTGATAGCGACCAGATTTTCCGGTTCGCAGGCGCCGGAAACAAGGTGATTTGCAATGCGGCGCACCATTGTATAAGTCTTGCCCGCACCCGCTCCCGCCTCGACAAGGTAATTCTGTTGGAAGGTGGCGGTATCCTCTGCGCCGATCAACTCCTCGCGCAGTTTCTTTTCTTCCGGTTTCATGGGCATCCGAAGTCCTCCTTCCCGTGAATCGGACACAGCGCGGCAAAGCCGCAATAACGGCGGCAGCTGCTCCACTGGTCGCCGCGCTCCTCTGCGCTGCCAAGCTTCAGTTCGTCTCCGTCCAGTCGATAGCACGGCGCGCAGGTCTGCGCCTTTTCCTCGTCCGAAAGGATACGTATCAGGGCCTCCGTCCGCTTTGCGGCCTCCGCTCGACATGCCGCACCTCTCTCCTCCGCATAGCATTCTCCGTCGTTGGCGGCAAGCAGCAGATAGCCCGCCTCATCGACCTTGCGCTCCGGGTGCAGCGCTTCCTCCGCAAGCGTGTACAGATAGTGCTGCAAATGCAGGTTTGACGCGATCTCCTCTCGAAATCGCTCGGGGTTGGAGGTCTTGTAGTCCACAATGGCATAGCTCCCGTCCGCACATTCGTCCACGCGGTCGATGCTGCCGGTCAAGCGGATCGGCGTCTGACCGACCGTGATCTTGAAATCCCTTGTGATCGCTCCCGCTTCGTCTCGCTCAGGGCCGAATTTCTCTTCGGTGGAAAGCACCTTCCGGCGTTCTCTCTCCGTCCATGTCACAGCAGCGCCGATCATTGCGCGGGCGCGGCGCTTGTCGCGCTCCATCATCCACCGCGCGACCGGCGGATACCTCTTTTCAAGCTGTTCCCACGCCTCTTCAAAAATTTGTGTATCGTCCGCCGGCAGCGGATCTGTGCTGTAATAGCGTTCCAGTACCTCGTGGCAGAAGGTCCCCAGCTCTGTCGGGAGCAGCCACGCAGCTTCGCCGCGTTTCGTTTTGGCCGGTTCATAGACATGCAACATATGCTGCACATAAAATTTGAAGGGACAACGCAGCGCCGTTTCAAGGCTGGAAGCGGAGAAGGTCATCTCCTCGACCTCCTCGCTCTGCGTCTTTTCCTCGGTTTTCTCTGTGCGCGCCGCCGCACAGGAAGTATCCGGAATTGGCATAGCGAGGCTGAGCGGCATACCGCTTCCGATCAGATGATCCCACGCGGAAAGCTTCGTTTCCGGCACATAGGACACCGCCGGCACATCCTTTTGCGAAGCGAAGCCCAAGTGTTTGGCCGCCGTGCGAAATGCGGGTGCGGGCGACAGCTCGCTTTTGCGCGTAATATCGAAGTCGGAATAAGAAAGCACGATCTCGCCTTCGTGGTTTGCAAGAAGCTCCCAAAAGCGGTAACTGCGCTCCTGCGCGCGCAGCGCCGTCGTTCGCAGCGTCGGGTTTGTCCCTTGGAAGCGCTCGCGCTCCTCGTCAAGGAAACAGGCAGTCTCCTTCCCCGCCGTGTCAAGACTGTAGCGGGAAAGGCCGCAGATATAAAGCTTTTTTCTTCCGGTAAAAAGCGCCTGCGTCAGCGTTGTGCAAAATACCGCTCCCGGCGCGGCTCCTTCCGCGCGATAGGCTGCCGTCTTCAGCAACTCCATCGTGCGGTCCAGAAGGCGTTCGCCCGGGAGGAGGCTTGCGATTTGGGAGACCGTCGTGCGTACACGGCAGAAGGCCGCGACCTGCTCGGCGCTGATATGGCTGACATATTCTCCCAGAAAGCTCATCAGCGCGGCTTTCTGCGCCGTAAGATCAAGTTTCTCCGGTTCCGTCAGGGAAAGCAGCACCTCGAAGAAGGACTCCCACGCCTTTTTATCCTCGGTCGTGACCTTATTGTTATCCGACTCCCACAACAATCGATAACGGTCACGCCCATGTCCGATCTGCAATGTATCCAGCAAAGACGCCAGCTTGCGCTTTCCGGCGATCCGGAGGGCGCTGCACGAGAGCAGGTCGCACATCAACTCCGCGTCATAGCCGCTTTCCGCAAGGGCGCTGATACGGTCGAGCAGATAGTAAAGTGGGCTGGCTGTAAAGGGAATGCCCGCGCCCATCGTAACGGGAACGCCGTAGCGCGCGGCCGTTTCAAACAGCAGCGGCGCATATTCTCCGGAAAGATACACGATAGCACAGTCATCTGCCGATATGCTCTCGCCGCACCTAAGCAGATCGCGGAAAATATGATCCGCCTCGGTCTCAACGCCGCGGCAGCGGACGACAGAAAGCTGCTTTCCGGCCAGTGGATCGATCTCTGATGTCGCCATCTCCCAGCCGCCTGCGGGCAGCGTCTCCCCTTCGGGCGCATCGACGGGAACGACGGTCAGCCGCGCGCCGTTTTCGGAAAGCGCATCCACCAGCTGCCGCTCCAATTCGCTCGGCCGGTAAGAACCGAGGACCACATAGTGTGCGCGGCACAGCGGATCGGATCCCAGCGCCGCCTTTTCCCGCGCGCGGCGCAGCAGATCCATGCGGTCGAGCAGCAGCTCACCCTTTCTCTGCGCGTACGCCTCACGCAGTCTCTGCACCTCGTCCAGCTTATCGCTTCCGCCGATCCGGTCGACACAGGCAGCGTCCAACTCACCGAATACGCCGTACAATTCTTTTGCCGTTGCAAGGCAGAATGCCTTTCCCTTGCCAAAAAGCGGGCTGGTCTTCATACATTGAAAAACGAGTTCCGCCGCCTCCACTTCGTCGATAGAACGGCAGACGCGCTCGTCGGCAAGCGCGTCTGCACACAGCTCTACGGCCAGCGTGAGCGGCGTCTCCGCACGCACGCCGACAAGCATCGTTTCGCGGGCAAGCGTCGTCAGCACGCGCCGTCCGAAAGCGCGGCTGGCGGAGACAAAAATCGTCTCCGCCGGCTCGTATTGTTTGAGTGCATTCTTCAGCTGCTCCGTTGAGTTGCTCATGAAGGCATCTCCTCTCGGCTTTTTCTTCAAAACATTCAATCCAGCCCGTTCGCAATACGGTACAGATTTCTCGCATAGGAGTCCGTCATGCCGCTGATAAAATCCGTGACCATAAGAAAGCGGAGATAGAGCTTCTCCGCTTCGGCATCTTCTTCCGATTGCGCGCCCTCTGCGACACGGGCATCCACTTGCTTTTTGGCGCCCAGATAATCCATTTTGAAATTGTCGGGTATCATGTGGAGGAAACGGTCGTCGATCGTTGACAGATGTTCTCTCTCGTCCGGCTCGTCCGCATATTTCACAGCGTGGATAAAGTCGTTGAGCAGCGATTCCACGATGCGGCGGGCGGAAAGCTCCAGGGAGATCAGCTCCTGCGAATGGAAGACAAAGGTCACCATGGCCTTTTTCAAAATACGCAGCAGATCCGTGCCGTTATTACCTTCGGTCAGGTCGCCTTGATAAGTTCCCTCCATGATGCTCTCATAGTTTTTCGTGAAGGTAAATTCCGCGCCATACATCAGCCACATACGGACCCGTTCCAGCCAGTTCTCAAAGATGGTAAATTCCGTTTCCGGCGTATCGCTGTGAGCAAGCGTCTGACAAAACGCGCTCTTTCCCGCGGCCAGCTCCGGCGTCCGATCGTCTCGGATCGCTTTCTTCAGAAGCTCGATCTGATCCCGCGCGATCCTCGCGCTGCTTGGCAGCTCCTCCGCTCGGCATTCCCCAACGATGGCATTGAGTTCCTTCTCGTAGAACTCAATAAACGCGCGGACCGTAAAGCGGCCCTTTTTCACCGCGTCGGCAAGATCCGCGGTGGCATAGGCAATGTCGTCCGCGGCTTCCATGATATAAACCAACGGGTGGCGGACGTATCCCGCATCCGTTTTCGTCCCCGTAGCCGTGCAGACCCTGTCCATCACCTCGCGCTCGGCATAATAATAGCCGACCTTGTGCCGCTTAACGTCAGGGCTTTTCCGGTCAAAGTCTGTGGATGGGTTCGGATATTTGATGAGCGTATTTATCACCGCGTAGGTCAAGTTCACGTCATGGCTTCCCTCGCGCAGTCCGGCCTTGGACAGGATACGCAGTCCCTGTGCGTTGCCCTCAAAATTCTCGAAATCAGCCGTCATGCGCGCATCCGCCGCGCGCAACAGCTCGCCGATGGGCCGGCCGCGGAACTTGAAGCCCTCATCCTGAAACTTGACGCGGAACCAGTCGCGGATGACCTCCTCGCCGTAATGGCCGAAGGGCGGATTTCCGGTATCGTGCAGCAGCCCGGCGCAGGCGGCTATGGCGGCCGCGCGGCGGCCGAGCGCTGGGTCCTTCTTAAAATCCTCCGGCAGATAGGGCGAGGTGTTCTGCGTGATCATTCGGGCAAGATCCCTGGCAATGGCAGACACCTCCATCGAGTGTGTCAGGCGGGTGCGGACAAAATCGCTCTTGTCCAGAGGAAATACCTGCGTTTTGTCCTGAAGCCGCCGAAACGCCTGACTGGAGATGATGGACAGAAAATCGTCGTCAAACGCGTCTATGTCAAACTGCTCGAATTGCTTCGGCTTTTCTTCCTTCGCCTGCTGCCGTTCGGCGCAGATGAGCTTCTCCCACTTCATCCGATTTCCTCCGCTTCTCTCTTTTCCTGCTGTTGGAGCATCGCTTTCCTTACACACAGTCAATTTTACGATATTGCAGGGCCTGTGTCAACGAAACCTGTTTTTTCCTGTCTCTTTTTCAGTTGGCTTCGGTTGAGTAATCTCCTTATATCCGTACCGCTCCGTGCAGTCAACAGGATTTCAACTTGTTAAGGCCGCAAGAACGTGTTAGAATAAAGGGCAGAAGGCAGGTGGTGGAAGATATGGTTTACTGTATGTCTGACATACACGGCGATTTGGAAAAATTTCATTCCATGCTGCAGCTCATTCGGTTTTCAGCGAAGGATACCCTGTTTGTGATCGGAGACGTTATCGATCGCGGGCCGGACGGCATAGAGATCATTGAGGAGATCATGAATAGCGGCAATATCATCATGCTCCTCGGAAATCACGAAAAGATGTGTCTTGATACCCTGGGGCCAAAGCCCATTGCCGGCAGCCGCGGCCTTTGGAGAAATAACGGGGGATCGGCGACCTACCACCAGCTGATCTATCTGCGTGACAGCGAAGAGCGAGCGCGCATCATAGGTTTCATGGAGAAATTGCCGGACCACGCGGATATTGAGGTCGGCAGAAAATTCCACCTTGTACACGGCTATCCCTCGTCAACGCCATACGAAAGAGTCTGGGGTCGTCCCGAAAGCACGGCGAAGGCTCCGATCGAGGGCGTGACCACAATCGTTGGGCATACTCCGACCTGCTTTATGACCGGTCGGAACGACTTGCCGATGGATATTTGGCACGGCGAGGGCCTAATCGACATTGACTGCGGATGCGGAATGTCCGCAAGGATCGGCAGGCTCGGCTGCCTCAGGCTGGACGATATGGTGGAATTTTACATTTGATGCACATTGCATCACTGAATTAGGAACGGAGAATCATTATGGAACTATCGTTAAACGCGATCATGTATGATAACTCTTTGGAGCGGCCGAAGGGCTGCAAAGAATCCGGCGGTGAGAAAACGTCCTACCCCGGACTTGATATAATTATAAAACAACTTGATGGGGCGACACGGATCAACAATACCGCGATCAAGTACAACGGAAAGACATTTGTGTTTCGTTATAATGCGAAAGGAAACTGGGCTTTTGGCGGCTATAGCGAGGCAGACATCGTATTTGCCATCTCCCGGAAGGGTGATGACTCGTATGCGTACGTAGTGAAAACTCCTCCCGCCTCAAAAGAGGAAAAGGGCTCTTGGAGTCTGTGCCAAGATGATTACGATAAAGCCATCACCGAAACGGAAGACAAGCTGAATCGTGCTGTATTCAGAAAAATTAACGATGTCAGCAACAGTGGAGACGGGGAAGAATGATGGATAAATTTTTTGACAGGCTTTTTGCAGACGAGGTGGAGTGGTCCTTTCACACAGCCATGACCTGCGACCTTGCATACGCTGCGGCACTGGCGGCTAAACAGCTTGGGAAAACGCTCGGCAGCGATCCGGTTCTAAAAAAAGAGGTCGAAGAAATCGGCATCTTTTATCAGCCAAATCCCGAAAAAGGGCGCGTGCTGTCCTGCTCCGGATATGGTCGGAGGGTAAAATGGAACACCTTCAGAAGTATGATTTACGAGATTACAGATAGATCGCAGACCTATCACGCAAAGATCTCTCTTGTGGCATATCGCAAAAATAAAGGAGATGACCTGCGCTTCCGGCTGGCCGTGTACAGCAAGAATTTGGAATTCAACAACAGCTGCTTTGAGACCGCCAGCCTGTTTGAACTCGCGTCCGGACCAGCAGAATCTTCCGACGGTAAAGAGCTGTGTGGGTACATTTGTAAAATTTGCAGCAACACCGACGATGCCGGCAAGGGCTGGATCAAGAGCCATGTTAGTCCCCATATGGAGACTCTGCAAAAGTGCAGTCTGCAAGCCGAAAGCGGAATGCCGGAGGTTCACCTGTTTTTCGGCGGCATAAACAGACAGCCCACTTTGGGAGAGAGACTAAAACTAAATGAAGTACAAGCTGAAGACAGCATCGTTTTGACGCCGCCGGTGTTCATCAGGGACCCGGCTGCGGGGGACTTTTTCCGTAATAAGAAGATTCTCTATGATTTGAAGAAAGGCAACAACATCGGTCGAACATCAAGCCACGCGAAGCTGTATCTGCTGAAAAAGCCGGAAGGTGACAACGAAGAGTACGCATATGAGCTGTGGCTGGGAAGCGCCAACGCGTCGGCGAGCGGTCTTGGCTGGGATTTCAACAATGGTGCGGCGGGGACAAACGCCAACGTGGAATGCCTTGTGAAATATGAGGTCGGCGAAGAGCAGTTCCGCAGCTTGCGGGAAGAACTCGCCAAGAATTTCAGGCAATTTACGTTTGAAGGCGATAGCGGTTCGTTGCAGCCCGTCGTTGACCCATTTGGCCCATGGGTGGTGTCCAACTACAAGGTAAAGGATATCCAATATCTCGGTGCAGACGATTCCCCAATCGCAATTTTCTCCGACAAAGAGCGCGACTACAAGGGGAAAGTGCATGCCATGCAGGTAACGCTTGAACCGAAAGGCACGGTTCCAGCGTCTGGTCCGGACGGAATATTTGCGATGTGCTGGCGACCCGCGGAATACGACGATCGGACCGACACTGTGGATTTTTCTAAACGGGATGCGCCGGTATTGACCTACAAAATTGAATGCTTTCGTCCCCTGCAGGGCTTCCTCTGCTTTGGCAGCAGTGATGCTGTAATGTGGATCGGCGAGGATTTAATGAAGAATATCCCGCAGGTCAAGGACAGCATCAAAATGGACACTACTGTGACGGATTGGCTTTTGGGCGGTGCAAAGGGCGAAGTAGACGCCGACGACCAATATTTGAACACTGTGGCGGACATTATTTTTGGGCAGGGTGGAGATACGGCGCCCTCCGAAGCATGAAAGGAGCCGGTCATAATGAGTGAGAACCGCTTTGAGATCGTATGCGGCAAATGTGCTGGGGAAATATTGAAAAAACAACCGAAAGAGTTTCAGAAGGCCGCCGCCAAACGGTTGGAGGAAATATTTACAAAAGAGTCGAGAGCGTTTTTGGCTGACGAGCCGGGACTGGGGAAAACCTATACCGCCACAAAGGTGGTCTGCGACAGGGCGCGGGAATACTGGGTAAAGAATGGTGCTAGGCCCTGCTTTGTGATCTATGTCGCACCCAACAAGGCGCTGCTTTTGAAAAACAGCGCGGATATTCTGGATGAGGCGCGCTCCCTCCTGCAAGAAAAGGACGAGGAGAAGATCAGGCTGATCTCCGACTACTTTCAAAGTAACTCACTGCGTGAAGCCATGTGCAGCAATCGTGGCCTTATGGAGAAGATCATTTCGCAGATCCGTAACAATAATGAGAATGAGGCGAAAAGGATCGCGGACAACTATCAAAATCCTAGCATCAGCCGGAAAAAATGCGACAGCAGACTGAAAGCCGCCCTTGGGAAAAGTCAAACGGAGTGGAGAAAATTTAGAGCGCAGTATATCACAAAGTATTACAACATAAAATGCGGAAATTTTCAGCGCTATTCTTATAAATATGATGAATGTGAGCCGGACCGCATTGTGACTGCACAACCGCTTATTGAGAAAATAAACAACATCTGTCAAGAAAAAGTCATTGTTCTGCTGCCCATCTCCGCCGAGCTGATGCTGGGTGGTCCAGGTTCGAAACCAGAGAAAATGTTTCTGATGGAATGGGCAAAAAGCAATGACATTACGGCTGAAACAAAAGTCGACTTCACTAAGGACTTCTTAAGGAAGTATCAGCCCGCCCTTATTATTTGGGACGAGTTTCACCGCTACTGCACAAGCTTCTTAAAAAAAGGAACGAACGCCTTCTTTGAATGGGAAAAAGAGGACAACTGCACGCTCAAGCAGCTCTTTGTTTCCGCCACGCCGTACCGCACAAACATCTCCGGCGAAAACAGCGATATAGTGAATGCATTGTACGGAAAAGCTACGGGGGAACCGGACGATATAGAGGAAAATATAGAGGAAATGATGAGTCTCCCCAGCTTTGAAAAAGACTTTGCTCCGCTGTTCTGCGGCGGAACGGGAGAACGCTGCACTGTGGGTACACTCATTGACGAATATGATAATTTTAACAAAAGCCCACAGAAGGACAGTCTTTTTGAAAAAGAGCTGCTCAAGCGCATGGTACGCAACGAGCGGACACGTCTGCAGGGAAGATTGGAACCGCATCAAAGAAAATATCCGCCGGAAGACCTGACCGGCGAGGATCAGGATGCTATGAAGCAGGTCCTGTACAACACATTTCGGCAGAGCCGGTCATTGCAGCGTGCCGACTACCCCGAAGGGGCAATGAAATGGGGCCTGTCCCTTCCGTGGATCTTGGACTTTTCCACAGTTCATGGGACAGGCAAAGATAGTAATAAAGAGATAGAATATTTCAAACTGCTGGACCCAGACGGAAGGTCCCCGTCTGACGATCTGTTTGTTTATGATGACAAAGGCGCCGTCAAAGGGATGATCTCAAGTCTGCCCCGGCAGAACATCGCATTCTATCAGCTCTGCAGGGAAAATGTGTCAAATCGCATGAAACAGCTTTTGTGGGTGCCGCCAACCTTTCCGCTGTACAAAGTGGACAAGGGCAGCATCTTTGCCGAACACAAGGACTACAGCAAGCTTTTGGTTTTCGCGGAGTACCGTTATCTGCAAAAGGGAGGCGCACTCCTGACCAGCGATTATGTAACATTCATGAACGGCGCTCATACCCCAGAAAACTTTCCGCCCGATCTGACCTACGCAGATAAGGCGGAATGTCTTGCGAACAAGGTGGATATTTTTCATACCGAGTCTCTTGCGGACCTGCTCACCGCGGCAAAGGAAAGCGGGCTGGATGAGGTAACAGCGCTAGCCGCCATTGCCTCGCCCGCAGTTTGCGCCCAGCGGCTCGGACTGGACGCAGAGGATGTGGAAAAAGCCTTTCATGCATACTTCAAAAAGGACGGTGTTCGGCAAGCTCTGTGGAAGTGGATGTACGACAATCATTACTGCAAGGAAGATGATTGGAAAAAAGGTATTCTGCGGTACTGCGCGGAAGGAAATCTATACGCCGTACTGGAGGAGTGGCTGGCTGTAATCAAGAAGGAGATCGACAAAGGCCCGACTGATCAAATTCGTGAGATCCTGGGTAGAGGCGGCAGCACTGTCCATGTGCAGACCTGTAAAACCACCAAGGATAGAGCTGACGGAACAGCACGAAATTGCTCCTTTGCGGAACAGCTCACCGGCGACATTACCGATGTAGGCAGCGGCCAAAACGAAGACGCTGTCATGGCTTGCGGGCAGGCATTCTCCTCTCCGTTTTGGCCCATGGTCCTCTTTGCCGGCAGGGGCGCACAGGAGGGCATGGATATGCACCAGTACTGTCGGCGGATCATGCACCTAACCATGCCGCGCGGAGCCGTGAGCTTTGAGCAGCGAAACGGGCGTATTGACCGCTACAACAGTCTGTTGGTGCGGAAACGCATTGCGGAACACCTTGCAAAGCTTGCAGAGCAGAGCGAAATCGATTACGGCCCCGAGGGAAAAAAGCAGCTGTTCCGACGGGTACTTGCCACACTGCAGGCCCGTGAGCCAAAAGATAGTCCCAAAGGGCAGCTGTATCCCAACTGGTGCTTCCCGTCAGACGACTCCGAATACCACTTTGAACAGATGATCCCCATGTGGGACCGCACGGAGGAAAGTGCTTTTATGGTGTCCTGTGACGAAATGCTCAGAAGCTATCGCGGTTCCATGGGTACAAATGCAAAAGATTTCAATGATATTTGTATCGATCTTTCGACGATGGAGTGACAAAGGCGCGTTCCTCACGCAATCTGCAGCGTGTTGTCCTCGAGGATATTCACCTTCGTCACCCACTCCGGCACTTCCGGCGCACTCCAAAAGCAATCTTCCTCGCGCGGGAACAGGAATGCCACGGGGTAGTCCGGCGCGGTCTCAGGGAAGTTGCCGAAGCCGTCCGAAAGATAGAGCAGTCCTTGAAACGGCAGCCCCTCGCCGCTCTCGCGCTGCTCCTTCAGGTAACGGAATACCGGACGGAAGTCCGTTCCGCCGCCGCCGTACATTTCAAACGAATGGAACAACTGCTCCACATCGTCCTCATTCGTAAGCGGATGCACCTTCTGCACCTCCGCGTCACACTGGATTAGCGTCACGGAAAGGTGAGGGGAAACGCGCAGAATACCCATCAGCTCGCGCAGGAAATCCCGCATCGTATCGCCGCAGCAGGAGCCGGAGGTGTCCAATGCCACCGCAAGGGAGATCCTTTCGCTCTCCTCGCGCAGCTCGTCCGGCTCGATAAACGGAACATCGCCCAGATATTCCAAGCCGATGTGGTACCAAATGCGGTCTATGGAGTCCGGATCGACCGCCGCGATCTCCTCCACGCTGAGAAATCTGCGGAGGAATTCGCCGTAGCTCACGCCGCTCGGCTCGACCTCGCGGTACACCTCCGAGAAGGCTCCCGCCAGATCGCCCCACTGCGGACTTCTCGCGAATTGACGCGCACACTGTACCGTCATGTCGCTCCACTGGTCCCAGCCCCCGTCACCCGCGCCGCCTCCCGCGTTCCCGCCGGCGCGGGCAGGCGGCATCCAGCGGCTGTGGTCGTCGCTGTACAGCGCCGCGGCGAATGCGGACAGCTTTTTCGCCTCCTCTTTGGTGACCGCAAAGCAGGCAGTCTCCATGCTCAGCTTGCTTGTTCGCCAGATCAGCTTCTGCGCTCCTGCCGGAAGCTTTTTCGAACCGTAGCCGAATCTTTCCATCAGATAAGCGGTCTTTGCATCCGCCACCGCGTCAAAGATCTCCTCGTACTGCCCCTGCCGCTTGAAAAAATGTCCCTGCAAGCCATGCAGCACGATATGCAGAAGCTGCCGGCAGATGCTGCGTTTATCTTGCAGATAGTTCTGCACGACGGTCTCGGGATGGTAGTAGAGCGTACTTCCATCGGTGTACAGGCCGCCGGGAACATCGGTCCGGTCACACCTGAGCAGAAAGAATGCGGGCATCAATTCCGGGATCTCAGCGGTCAGTACCTTTCGCGAGTAGGTCAGGATCCTTTCGGCATTCGCAGACAGCTGCTCCGCCGCATTTGCTTTTTTCGTCATTTTCCCTCCTATGCCTGCATCGCGCGGGCAAATGCCTCATAGTTGCCGCGTGCCTGCGGCGTGCAGTACACGGCGAACTCCACCCGCTCGAAGCAGCCGTCAAACTCCGGCAGGAGCTCACGGTACGCTTTGGCAACGATCTCCGGCGGGTTGCGGAACGCCCCGCAGCCGAATGCCCCCAGAACAAGAATGTCCGCTTCATTGGCGGCTGCCGCGGCAAGAATGCGGCGGCCGCGTTTCTTGTGCAGCGCCAGCAGCTCCTCGTCGCTCAGGTGCAGCGCTTCGCCTGCCTGCGGGTTCATTTCGTTTGACGGGCGCTCACGAAGATTTGGTGCCGCGCAGGTAATAACGTCTACGCTCAGCCAGTCCTTCTCATCCAGGCGCTCCGGAAGCGCCGTATCGCTTTTGATGACCTTTACCCCCGGCGTATAGAGGCAAAGGTCGGTATATCGGGCGTCGTGGCGTTTGCGGTGAAAACCATAGAACGCGCCCCAGTACTTCGGATCCGCCAGAACGGGATAAAGCGTCGAGCAGCGGCACAGCGATTCCTCCTGCGCGCGGCTGCCCCGCGCCACACCGCCGCCCGGATTGGTCGCCGAAGCAAAATTAAGTACGGCGATCTTTGCATTGGGCAGCTTCTCGTGCAGCTCCCTCGCGGCCTCAAAGGTGCGGCGTGTGCTGACGCTGACTGCCATCGGTTCGGCATAGCGGCTTTTGTCGTAGTGCAGCTCTTCACCAACGCTATAGAGCTTTGTCTCCGCGAGAGAGCGCTCGACCGACTCGCGCAGCGCCTTTTCACTGCGGCACCATCTGCGAGTATCCTCAAAAACCTCGATCAAATCTTCGTTCTGATATTTTCCCATCACTCTGTCTCCTTTTCCAGTTGTTTCATGATCCGTTCTCTTTCTCTCCGCAGGGCATTTTCATGCCGCAGCTCGGCAAGCTGTTCCTCCAGCTCCTTCAGTTCGGCTTTAAGGATCAGCCAGCGCACGGTATTGGCTGCCGAGCATACGAAGACGACCAGCACGGAGAGCAGCAGCATGCCGTCCAAAAAGCTGCTTGGTGGCACCATATAATCCATCTTCCAACCTCCCTTGTTGATGATGAGACTACTCTATCACGGCGATTCATTCAAATTTAACGAATGCCGGAACGAGGTCTCTCTTTCTCCTCGCAGGAACCGGCGGTCTGCCCGTGTTCCGCTTCAGCGCGCGCCGACGCATCGTTCTGTCCGCACTCCGGCAGCGTCAAAATGGCGGCGCGCAGCGCGGGCGTATCCTCGCCGCTTCCCATGATATACTCCAGCAGCAGCCTGCGCGGCTCGGGAAGCCAGCCTTTCTTTGCCGCCCATTTGACGACGCGGACATTGCCGCAATGCACGCTGCAATTCAGCACCGCCCGCGACAAACTGCTCAAGCTTCCCGAAAAGCGAGGCGGAGGGAAATGCACATAGCGCGCGATCGTACGCAGCTGTTGCGGCAAACACACCGGCAGATCTACCTCGTCACGATCCGCAACGCATATGGTATGCTCCGAAAGCGCCGCGAGGACAGGCTCAATATCCGGCTTTGGAAGAAAATCGATCAGCCACTTCACATTTTCGGTCTCTCCGCAATGCTCTAAGCATCGTTCAAAAAGAGGATGCTTCACGCCGAGGCGCGGTATTATCGCGAGCGTCAAGCCGCGAAGCTTCTCGTCGTCCAGCAGCTCCGGCACCGCGTCTGTGAGAAGCAGAAGATTTTTCGCCGCCCGCCGCGTTCCCGCCTCGTCCGGCCCCCTGCAGGCATGCAGGCAGCGTTCCAACGCCGTACCGAGATAGGCCGCATCGTAGGGGAAGCGCCGCAGCTCCTGCATGAGTCGTTCCTCTGTGCAGAAGAATACCGCGCCCGCGAAGCGGAGCGGTCGGCTTCCTACGATGCCAAGCACTCGCTGCTGCGCCACGTGAATGCGTTCGTCTCCTTTTCCGTCAAAAAGCAGCGCGCAGTTCACCGGCTCGTTTTCCGCGATCCATACCCCCTGCCGCTCCAGCAGAAGCTCCACGCATTCCGTCTGCCCGCAGAGGATCGCCGCCGCAAGAGGCGTGCAGTGTCCCATCCGCCACTTGTAATCACACTCGCCCCACCCGCCGCCTAAAAGCTCGCTGTTTTCCGGCGCATTGTCGGACTCCGGAAACAACCGGCTGCTTCCTGAACACAAATCGACGTCGCCAACCATTATAAAACGTTTGGCCATCATTTTGTATATCTCGGGAGAAGCGCCGTTGACGTCCCAACCCGCGTCCAGCAGATACTGCAAATGTTCGCATTTCCCCAACGCCGCGGCGAGCAGGACGAGCGAGCCGTGTGCGTAGCCGGCCTCTCCGCCGACGATAAGCCGCATCGCTGAGACCGCTTCGTTCGAGGCGAGATGCGGACGCAGCTTCTCAAAGAAGGGCGGAGCGCAGGCGAGGAGCCACGCCTCCAGAAGAGGCTCCAGAAACGGCCGGGGGATCGGCCCCTGTGAGCTGTCCACGATCTGTTCCACGATCTGTTCCGCGCGGTCATATAAGTTTGCGTTAAGCGCATTGTGCAACTGCAACCATATGTTCGTTTTGTTTCTGCCGCTCATTCCGTTTTTCTCCGTTCTTGGGTTGGCCTAGGCCTCGACCTCCATGATGGTCCTCGTCTCCCTATGCCGCATACGAAGCATGTGGAGCGGACTGTACGATGGGCAGTCAGGGCAGTCATACTCCGCAAGTCTCGCTGCGTTGCCGCTCGGCAGGCTTCCCGATTTGCAGGCTAACAGGACCGCTGCCCGCACCGTGCTGTTTTTGGTCGTTTTGAGAGCCTGCTGGAGCGCGTCACGCGGCTCGTGGCGAAGAAGTTCCTGGATCTTCGGCTCTCGCAGCAGCTTCACGCTCGCGGTCGTGATGAGGCAATAGCTTAGCACACTCAGCCCCTCCGTAAAGCAGGACGGCTCAATGTCCGCGCGATTGATCCAGTACGCCAGCTCCGCCGTACCCTCCTTTTCACATCGGACCACGCTGAATGCGTCCGCGTTGAGAAGGACGCGTCTTCCGTCCAAGCAGCGGAGAAACGCCGCATCCTTTTTCGGCTCAAGGTAAGTCACCCATGTCAGATCGATGGCGTCGTCCCAAAGGCCCAAACAGCATTCCGTAAAAGAGGCATCCTGCATATCCGGCCGGCTCAGCGCCGAGAGAAACGCTCCCGCCGCCCATGCTTCGTGACACATAGCGGGAAAGTATTGCTTGAACATCAGGAACTTTGCCTTATACGCCCTGCTGTCGTTCATCCAATAATCAGACTCCACCGCCAGGTTTTTCAGCGCGGGATAGGCTTCCTCCTCGCTGCGCGTCCAAAGCCGAAGCTGCTGCTCCAAAAGCTTCGGCGTACAAATGCCCACAATGGCGTCCAGCCGTAATTTGGGCAGCCTTTCGGTATGAGGCTCATCGGAAAAAATCTCTTGCCGCAACTCCGGAAACACGTCTTCGGCGCACCACCTCTGAAACATGCCGATCTCACATTCCTCCGGCATATTTTCAATGCCGCGGTTCGGGTTCAGAGCGTAGGCTACCGCGCAGCAGACGGCGGGACTCTCCTCTCTCCACACATCGTCGCGTTTGCTGAACAGCTCGGCTGTCGTAAGAGAAGCGCCGGCGATCGCGGCCGCGAGCGGTGTACACTCCCGAATAAGGATTGTGCCGCCGGCACATTTCGGATCGTCCGTTTTTGACACGCTTACCTTCACAAACGAGTATTTGTCGAAGCCCATCTCCCACTCAGCTTCCTCCTCGCTGATCCCCGGTGTGGGCGGAAGAAGGCCGTTGACGTCGTAGCCTTTTTCAATGAGATATTTCGCGTGTTCCGGCCGATCGAGCGCGGCGGCAAGCGTCAGCAGCGTTCCTCTCACACAGCCGTGAAGAGAAACGGAGCCGCACACTCTTTCAAAGGACGTCGAAAACCACACGCCCTCATCCGGCACGTCCTCAAAGACCTGCTCATAAAGTGTTTTGAACAGCTTCAGCGTGCAGGTAAGCGCGTCTGCAAGAGCCTCCGCCCGCTTCCCTTCATCCAGCGCAACGCCCTCGCGCCTCATTCGGCGCAGCAGCGCATAGGCGCGATTGTACTCTTTGTCTTCGATCGCGCGGATCAGCTGCTTCGGAAGCGGCTGTTCCTTACCCCCTGCGCCGTCAAATACGCAACCACTAAACGTTACCATGGCATTTTCTCCTTTCTATTCCATATAAGCACGAGACCGACGCTCCGGTTCATGGGTTAAACAAACAGTCCTCGATCGTCTCCATATGGTTTCGTTTTAGCTTCTGTTCCATACAATCCCATGAGTCGTAATCCCATTCGCTCTTAAACTTATAGTCTTTGAGACGTTCTTTGTTCACCGCGGCCGTTTCGTGCGTTCCGCAGGCCAAGAGGATCATTGATCTCACCGCGGTATTTTTTACCCTTTCCAGTTCCTTCTTCAATGCATTCCGCGGCTCGCGGCGAAGATACCTGACCGCATCCACATCGCGCAAAAGCTCCGGATCCGGCTGGTACAAGAAGCGATGCGCCAGGCCGCTCAGCCCCCTGGGAAAGCACGATGGCTCGACCTCCGCACAGCGAAGCAGCTTCTTGAGCGTTGCCGCGCTGGGCAACATTCCTGAAAACGCGTCCGCGTTGATCACAATGCGTTTTCCCTTCAGACGGAGAAGCAGCGATCTCAAAGCCTTTTGCGGCAGTTCAAAGATCTCGTCGGCAGCCCAGGTCAGATCCACCGTATCGCCCCATAGCTCTATGCAGCAGTTCCAATACGTTTCATCCGCGGCGTTTATGCAGCACAGTCCCGCGAGAAAAGCGCCCGCCACTCGTTTTTCGCGGCACAATGCCGGAAATTCAGATGCAAGCAGCTTCATTTTTTCCGCAGCTGCATTTATCTTCGGAAGGGGTTGATATGCCCCTCGACCCCACACGCCCGCTTGAATCAGCCTTTCAATTGCGGTGTACACTTCCTCTTTATTCCGGTGAAACGTCAAAACCTGCTGTGCAAACAGCTCCGGTGTACAGACGTCCACGATCTCGCGAAGCGGCAGTCTCACGTTGCCGAGGTCGGAGCGCGCCAGCGGATCATCGGCGGCAGAAAGCACTGCGTTGACGCATGTCTCATGCCGCGCGTTCCACTGTTCATTCGCGGATGGCGCAAGCGCCATGGCACGGCAGGCGGACGGATCTTGCGTCCATTGTCCGTCGCCGTGCTCCATCAGTACGCCAAGTGCCGCAGCAGACCCGCAGGCGATCGCGGCCGCAAGCGGCGTACACTCTAAAATACTGACTCCTTCCCCCATGAAGAAGATCTCATCTTCATCCCTTTCAGGCTGCACCACAACGATCTGTTCCCGCTGTACAGACGGAGAGCGGTCGGCTTCCGCGCCCTTTTCGATCAAGTATCGAATGTGTTCCGGTCGATCAAATGCCGCTGCGAGCAGCAACAAGGAACCATCCGCCTCTCCAAAGCGCATATTGTGGCGTGCCGGATAGCCCCCCCAACGCCCAGGCTCAGGCTCCCTTCCATCCCCAACAAGCTGCTCATAAAGCATCTGAAACAGCCTGAGGGAACAGCGTAAGCCATCAACGAGTACGCCGGCTTTTTCTTCTTCCGCCAACACAAGATTTTCCCGCTTTATTTTATGCAGCAGTGCGTATGCTCTGCTGTACCTTTTCTCTCTGACGGCAAATGCCAGCTCGCCTATACACCACGCCGCTTCAGATCCAATCTGGGGTATGCAGTCAAAAACGGAATTAGAAGACGTCATGTTCCGCCCCCGTTTATTGGACCACCGCATCCGCAAGGCCGTAGTTCACAGCCTCCTGCGCGGTAAGGAAGTGGTCGCGTTCCATGTCCGCGCCGATCTCGGCGGCATCTTTTCCGCAGAACTCCGCCATCAGCTGCGTCAGACGGGCTTTGATGGCGAGCGTATGCTCGGCATGGATCTGAATGTCTGTTGCCTGTCCCTGCACGCCGGAAAGCGGCTGGTGGATCATCACCTCGCAGTTGGGCAGCACGCGGCGTTTCCCCTTTGTACCCGCAGCCAGCAGAACTGCTCCCATAGAGGCAGCCTGCCCTACACAGATCGTGGAAACGTCACAACAGATATGGTGCATGGTATCCAGAATGGCAAGCCCCGCCGTGACCAGTCCGCCGGGAGAGTTGATGTAGAGAGAGACATCTTTTCCCGGGTCCTCTGCTTCCAGAAAGAGAAGCTGTGCGATCACACTGGCAGCCTGTTCCTCCGTGACCGGCCCGCTGAGCAGCACGATACGGTCGCGCAGCAAGCGGGAAAAAATGTCGTACCCCCGGCCGTCGCGGGCGTCCAATACCATAGGAATCGTCGTCATATTCAATCCTCCTTAAATGTAGTCCCAAAATCGTAGAATTCCAAAAGCTCCGTCTCCCGCGGCTTCTGCTCTGTGGAAAACAGCGTCTTGCAAACGCGGGGCGTATAGGTGCGATTGCTTAGCGTGTCCGTCAGTCTCGTGAGTCGGCCGTCCGCCAGCTCGCATCCCGTTGCGTTTCCCATCGTGTCGAGCAGCAGCAGGGTGTCCTTGCAGGCGCGCCGTGCGCAGCGGTTTTCTTTCAGCCTTGAAAACAATTCCCATTCTTTTGTTTCCGAAAGCTCCATCAGCTCAACGGCGTGAAGAATATCGTTCAGCTCGCATTCCAATCTGCTCAGCCGCTTTTGCAGTTCCTCTTTGGCATGCAGCAGGCGATGGAGCGTTTCGCTTTGCTGACGGGCAAAATTATGCCAGTCGAGCGCAAGGACCCGATCTGCCTCGTCCTCTGTCGGTGCGGCAGTCGTCTCGTCGGCCGGGATCAGCTGCCACTCGCGCCCGGAAACATCAGGCAGGCTGCTGTGCAGGATATTCTGCGCGCTCTTTTCGCTCCAGCACCCTGCCTTCTCCGGATCTCTCGTATACTGTCCCAGCCACGGACTCAGGTAAATGCCGTCTTTATCTCGAATTTTACATTTCAACCTTATCTTCCTCCATTTCGCTGTATTGCCGCGCGGATAAGCGGTACGCTATTCCAGTGAAATACCGCCCTTCCCGTAATAAAACGGACTGTTTGGGTCTTCATGCCGTTCTCCGCAGAACTGATACAGCGCGTCCGGCGACGCATGGCGTCCGTAGAGTCGGTCATAGCGGCGGAGGAGCGTGATGGCGAGACCCTTGCCGAGCAAAAAAAATGTCCTCCCACGCAGCCAGAAGCCGCAGTCAATATCCAGTCCCACATATCCGTCCGGATGGATCCAGCTGTGCGCATGATCGTAGCCGGAGTTTGGGGATGGCGCGAGCAGATCGACGTCCGGGAAGCACGGTTCCTTTCTTACCGACTCGTCGAGTATCCTGATCAAGCGAACGGCAGTTTCCGGCGATACCGGCTTTCCCCGGAGCGAGTAGCTCGACCATCGCCCCAGTCGGTCATGGGGCAGATCGTCGGGAGCAAAGCAGACCTGCACGTCGTCGGCATCGCAAGGCGGGTAATCGTTGGCATCATATCCAGACCAGCCATGATACGCCGAGTCATTATACAGCCGCAGAAATTCCGCCAGCGGCAGCGTCTGCATCGGTTCTGATCTTGTCATGTTCTCCTCCCGTTTACCCCGCGTCAAGCAAAGCCTTGAGCTTCTTCACCGAGGGCGCCTTCGCATCGCTGAAGAAGACCTTTTCCGCGGATGCGCCGTAGGCATCGCTGCCGTGCTCGGCAATGTAGAGCGCAATGGCGTCCGTGTTCGTAATGCCGCCCAGCAGAAACTCCTGCTGCGGCGCGCCGTCGAAGAAGACATCGTAGAAGTGCAGCGCATTTCGAATAGCGGCATCCGCCTTGCCTTTTTTCGCGTCGGTGCATATCTGTTCGAGCCGCGTAAGCACCACGGCGGTCAGCGCCCACTTCTGCGGGAAGCTCATCTCACTCAGCTTTTTTTCCTGCTTCTCCGTCAAGGAGTTGGTGAACACCGCATCGGCGAGGCCTGACGCAATGATCGTGCTGTACTGATGGTAGTAGCTGATAAACTCACGCGCGACCTGAGCTGACTGAATGTACTGGGCGACAAAGGGCAGATCGACGGGGTATCCGAACTCCTCCATCATACGCAGCATGACCGACAGATCCTCCCAGCCGCGGGCCGTGACAAGCGCTTCTCCGTCCTTGCCCTTCTCAAAAACGTAGAATTGGCGGCGGTGGTCGTCCAGATAGGAGAGCACCACCGGATGCACGCCGCGGCTGACCATGTACGCGCGCCACGCGTTATAGTCCGGCTGAAGCCACAGCATACGCAGGCGGTCGGCGGTCACGGCATCGAGCGCGCGGGCCGAGACGTTGTACTCGCTCGGATTCCCCGCCAGCACCAGCATCCATCCATCCGGGATAGCGTGAGGGCCGAAGGTCTTGCTCTGAAGAAGCTGGAGCATGATCGGGCGCAGCGTTTCGCTCGCGCAGTTGAATTCGTCGAGAAAAAGGATGCCCTCCTTCTTCCCGCTCTCGCGCATCACGCGGTAGACCTCCGCGATGATCTCGCTCATGGTGTATTCCGTAATGGGGACCGTCCTCCCGTCCACCTCGCATTCGCTCAGGCGCGGAAGGCCGATGGCGCTCTGGCGCGTGTGGTGTGTGACGGAGTAGGAGAGAAACGCCAGCCCCTGCTCTTCCGCCACCTGCCGGACGACCTCGGTCTTGCCGATGCCCGCCGGTCCCATCAGGCACACGGGGCGTGCGCGACGGCGGTCGATGCGGTAGCGCCCGTTTGCATCCTTGGCGAAATAGAGCGCAGCCGTCTGCGCGATCGCGGTCTTGGCCTGCGCGACGGTCACCTGTTCCACGACTTGAGCTTTCATAATTGCAACATCCTTTCTTGCACGCCTCGCGGGCGGTCTTTTCCGTTCTGCACGCCCATCATACGGCAGGGGGGAATACAAAATTAAAGAGCAGCGCCATGCTGCCCCTCAAGATAGCGGTTTCCAGAAAGCAAGCCCCTCGCGTTTACACGCGAAGGGCTTGCCGTCTGCTCCGGACTATTCGATATTATTTACGCATCCCAAAAGACTCAGCTTTGCAATTTCGGTCCTTGCGCTTTCTATGGATGCTCCCGCCAGTATCCTGAAAACGGTTTTGATCCACAGCCCCACACCCCTCAGTTTCTCGAGAAGGATGTCGCAGCACACGGCCTCCCAGCTTTCAAGGTCATTGTACTCCATATGCACAGAGCGGCTGCCGTCCCGCGTCAGCGTGCAGCGGTACCTCCCCACTTCAATTTCAAGCTGCTCCAAATGATTTCTCAAGTGGTAGTCGCCGAGTCCCAGCGATGCGATCCAGCTGTCCGCATCTTCCCTGTTCAGCTCATGCGGACACTTTAGGAGCTTCCACGCCAGGCTGCGTACCCCTGTGGCAGCGTCCCATTTTTCCCAGTCTGCTTTGCAGTGTTCGTCATAGAACGCATAGATAGAGTACACATCTTTTCCCGAAATGCACAAGGCCCCCGGCGCAAAATACACGGTTCCGCTGTTGTTATACTCGTTGAAAGCTGCCGCGCCCCATTCCGTGGCAAACTGTGTGCAGCTGCGCGGAAACCTGTCCGTGTCCTTTATACATTCAGGATACCGTGCAGCTTCCAAGCGCACATTGCATCCGAGTTTCTCGCGGAGAAATTTCTCCATGTCGATGCAGAGCGTCCCTTGTCCGTCCTCTGTCAGTGGTATCGGCTCATTATAAAGCCATATAACAGCGCCATCAGCAGTTTTCGCCAAAAAGTCGACCGCCAGCTGCTCCCGTTTGACGGACACATTGCATTCGCACCCATCTCCCATACGAAGCTTGCAGGGCGCGTTTCCATTCTTTCCGATTTTTTCAACGCCGTACAGGTCAAAGAGATCGACAACAATGCCCCAGTCGTATGCGTTGAAGTGTCTCAAGTCCACCGGCTCGGCACCGCACCTTTCAATTTCCAAAACCCTCTCTTCCCAATCCGCTGTCAGTCCCTCTTGCTGTATGTAGTCATCCGCCGTCCGCTTTGCCTCCTCAAAGGAAGCCTTGGTCAACAGCGTCAGCAGGAGGCTCACGCACTTTTCCGCCGCCACCGGCGGCTTCAAATGAAATCTCCCATCCCGAAGCCATTTATATCTGTAATGTACTTCATAGAAACCGAAAGCAAGTTCTGCCGCACGGTCGTCACCGGAGGCGTTGTCAATATACGTTTCCCGCCCCCAGTCCCATTCATGCGGCCAATGCAAGCTGCAATATCCGCGATCCGTTTCGAACTGTACCGAGCCGACCCCTGCCCAGGGAATCGACTTCGTCAGCAGGGACGCAAGTTCCCGGCTGTCGGAGAAAGTATGCGGGCAGCGCAGGGCCTCCTCCACCATCATCATCTTTTTGCGGATCACCTCTTCCCTTTCATTTCCCCACAGAAGTGAATCCTTTAACCACTCGACAGACTTCACCTCTACTCCCTCAACGGTCAATGCGTTGGGTGCAAGGAAAAGGATATCACTCCCATAGGAAATCTCAACTCCCCATTCCGTCGAAAGGTACGTCCAGCTGTGCACCTCGCCTTCCTGCCTTTTCAGAGACTCCCATCCCTCCTCATTAAATCCCCAATCCAGCTCTCCGAGATGCGTGTGCAGAAAGTCCTCCGCTTCAAAGATCAACTGCCCGCCGCTGCCGCGCGTCAGCGGCGCAGGCTGATCGTGCAGCCATACAACGCCGTCCGGCGTATCGGCGTACAGATCGATCGTCAGCCGTTCCGAAAGGACATTACAGCTCAAGGTCTTTTCGGGCGTGACTCGAATGACCATCTTCTCGCCATAGGGTACGTGGTCATCGTCGTGGTCGTCGTCGAACACGTCTTCGATGCCGCTGATCTCAAAAAGCTGAATAAACCGGGTATAGAGCTCGGACAGATCGAACCTGTTCTTCATTGTCGGAAATCCTCCCACCTTGTTTGTTTTCTTAGTTTATCATCTCTATGCCCGTTTCGCAAGATACGGATTTTCCGTCCTCTCTTCGTCTCCGAGCGGTACGCCGTTATGTTGCATAACCCAGAATTTTCATCTTGTTGATCTGACGCTTTGCATCTTCTATGGCGTCTTCTATGGAGTCTTCCGACAGCAGTATGCCGAGGAACAGCCTTACCTGCTGTTTCCTGTTTTTCGAACCCATGGGGAGGTAACTTTCCAGAACCTTCTTAAGGCTTCGGTCATAAATCCGCACGCTCATCAGGTCTTTTCCTACCACCGGATCGCCCAGCCGCAGCTTGTAATTGCCCGTCCTCGTTAAAAATTCGAGTTCCTGAACATAGTGAAAATCGATATGCTCGTCTATCCATTCGATCAATTTGTTCAGATCGCGCTTATGCAAATCATGGGAATGACTCAGAAGTTCCTGCACGACATGACAAACGCCGACAGTGTTCTTGGCCGCTTTGCCGTTATCATCTTCATAGACAAAACTGAGACGTTCCACATCATCTCCCGCGAGCATCAGCCCGTGGGGTGCGAAGAACAGGTCTCTCAAAGCGTAATCAACAATGGTCTCAACACCCCACCGTCCAGTGAATTCGGTAATGTTTTCCGCTTTATGGTCCTTTCTCCGCAGAAAGGTTATCGTATCATCTGTCACGTCGGTCAACAGCGAGCCTTCCTCAAAATCTCGGTATTCCGACGGCGTGAGTCCTTGGCGGAGGTAGGAATCGATGTTGCAATGAAGCATACCGTCTTCTCCTCTGGTGGGCGCCGCGGAATAGGCGTAATTCCACAAGCCCCGCCCCCCGTCCGCGCGGATCCAATAACTGCCCTCCAGCTGCTCCGATTTAACATATATCGTGCATTCATAACTATCCAAGAAATGAAATACACACGGTTCCCCATCGCATGGTCCGGCGCCACAGCCATCAAGTACACGAACCGCCATATAAGCGTAGTATTCCTCCAAGTTGTGTTCCCTCTCTGCCGCCATACCATTCAATTCTCTCTCGAAATTCTTTGCCATATCATACCTTCTATGCTGCGAGCGCGCGCTTTAAACGTTCCTTTGCGCTCTGATCGGCGGCGTCTCCTGCTGCATCTCCGAAACCGTCCGCTTCCCGGTCTGTGCTCCGAATAAGTTCACGGACCTCCGCGATCGCCGCAAGCAGATCCTGCACAGTCGGCTTTGCCCACGGCACTTCGAAATACCGGTATCGCCGCGTCGGACGGGAGGAGCTGTCATACTCTGAGGGAAATGGGTCGTGAGGATGTCCTCCGCCCAGTTCCTCCAGCGCCATGGTCAGCGTTTCTAAATAGCAGTTCAATGTTTCCCGTCTGGTCGGATAACTGCCGGTCGCACGCTCAAAAGCGGCAGCTTCCTCATGGTCGATCGCACAATTTGAAAAGTAACCCACAGCCGTTTTCACCCTTTCTCCAAAAGTGTTCGGATTTTTGCCCTGCTCTCACGCGTCCGTCTCCGGTCTTTCGACGAATCCTGATATTTTGCTTCGTTCTCCGCGGCCGCAGCTCCGATGCAAGCATAGAATAAAGGACTGTTCTATGCAAATTTGCAGAGCAGGTGTAAGCCGACGTTTTCTTACAGACAGCTTAAAAAACATTCGTACCGCTTCGTCAGGCCCGATGCATATGACTGCGTATCCTTTCACCTGATGCTTCGCAGAATAGCAACACAAGCGTCATACAAAGGCCGACATCAAGTACATGACCGGCATATGCAGCATGAGGACCTCTCCGCTTTTTGGCCGAAAATCTAATTCCGCCCTTTATTTCGCTTTTTCACCCGTTTGGGTGAAAAATAACGGGTATGAAAAGAAAGGAAAAAGTCCCGTAGCCTCTGTGGTTAATGTTCGTAGGTACACAATGTGACCTATGGGGTCAACCGGACGGTACGGAGTAGCAAGAGAAGCCGTCCGAGAGTAATTGCTCTCGGACGGCTTCTTTTTT
>QRFC01000666.1_pt1 | contig 32458 bp, 30 predicted proteins | sample 1861061 | NCBI WGS metagenome assembly QRFC01 (sample SAMN09711282, study PRJNA482702) | Human gut metagenome, whole genome shotgun sequencing project.
ATGATCACTTCTCCTGTTATATTGATTTTGTGCATCGTTCCGGATGCCTAACTAATATTCATTAGCTTTACTATGATCCGCTGGCTGCGTCTTGTCAAGAGGGCCGCGCACTTTTTTGCCGATTCTCTCCCAAAAACCGGGGAGTTGAAATACTCTGCCGGATTTGCTATAATAGGCCCCGTGAAATAAGAAGCATCCGGCAAAACGGATGTCTGTCTGTTTAAGGAGAAGCTATGTTCAAAGTAATCAAAAAAGAGGGCCGGGCCCGGCGGGGCGAGTTCCGCTGCGCCCACGGCGGCACGGTGCAGACGCCGGTATTCATGAACGTGGGCACCCAGGCTGCCATCAAGGGCGGCGTGGACGCCTTCGACCTTCACGATCTGGGCTGCCAGATCGAGCTGTCCAACACCTATCACCTGCATCTGCGTCCCGGCGACGACGTGGTGCGGCAGATGGGCGGCCTGCACCGGTTCATGAACTGGGACGGTCCCATCCTCACGGACTCCGGCGGCTTCCAGGTGTTCTCCCTGGCCAGCCTGCGGAAGATCACCGAGGAGGGCGTCACCTTTGCCAGCCATCTGGACGGCCACCGCATCTTCATGGGGCCGGAGGAGAGTATGCGCATCCAGTCCAACCTTGGCTCCGATATCGCCATGGCCTTTGACGAGTGCGTGGAAAACCCGGCGCAGTACGACTATGCCAAGGCCAGCTGTGAGCGCACCCTCCGGTGGCTGCAGCGGTGCAAGGCGGAACATGACCGGCTCAACGCTCTGCCGGACGCCGTGAACCCCCATCAGATGCTGTTCGGCATCAACCAGGGGGCCACCTATGAGGACCTGCGGATCTGGCACATGCAGCAGATTGCTCAGATCGACTGCGACGGCTTCGCCATCGGCGGCCTGGCGGTGGGGGAGCCCACCGAGGTCATGTACCGCATCATCGAGGCGGTGGAGCCCTATATGCCCGCCCACAAGCCCCGGTATCTCATGGGCGTGGGCACTCCCAGCAACATCATCGAGGGGGTGGCCCGGGGCGTGGACTTCTTCGACTGCGTTATGCCCGCCCGCAACGCCCGCCACGGCAAGCTCTTTACCTGGCAGGGGGCCATGAACATCAAAAACGCCAAGTACAAGCTGGACGACCGGCCCATCGACCCGGAGTGCGATTGCCCGGTGTGCCGCCGGTTCAGCCGGGCCTATGTCCGCCACCTGTTTGCGGCGGAGGAGATCCTGGCCCTGCGCCTGGCGGTGATGCACAATCTGTTTTTTTACAACAAGCTGGCCCAGCGCATCCGCGACAGCCTGGATGCCGGCTGTTTTGAGGACTTCCGCCGGGAGTACAGCGAGAAGCTCAGCCGCCGTATCTGACGGCTTCAGCTTGTCAAAAAAGTCTTTTTGACAAGCTGTGTGCGGTTTTTCAGAACTTCAGAAAGTTCTGAAAAACCTGTGATTGCAAACGAAAGACACCCCTGATGGGTTTCTTTCGTAACTATCTTCCTTTCCGATGGCGGAAGTTTTTCGGTTTTTTAGACAGTCTTGGCTTTTCCACGGTTTTCTGAAAAAACTTGCCTGTCCCCCTTGCCAAACAGGGAGAAGTTATTGTATAATAACGCTATATTCGTGAAAAAGGAGTTTTTGTCCCATGATTGAATTTGCCTATGCCGCCACCACGTCCGGCAATGCTCCCGCTGCTGGCGGCGGTATGTCTTCTATCGTGCTGATCGTCCTGATGGTGGCCATTTTCTACTTCATGCTGATCCGTCCGGAGAGCAAGCGGAAAAAGCAGGCCGAGGAAATGCGCAGCTCCCTGCAGAAGGGCGACTGGCTGACCACCATTGGCGGCGTGTATGGCCGCGTCGTGGCCATCACCGACCGCACCGTGGTCATTGAGACCAGCGAGGACCGGGTCCGCATCGAGTTCCTGAAGTCCGCCATCGGCTCCGTGGGTACCCTGGATGAGCAGGCCGCCGCCGCGCAGCGGGGCAGCCGCAAGGCCAAGAAGGGCGCCGAGGCCGAGAAGCCTGTCGAGGCTCCCGTGGAGGCTCCCGCCGAGGAGACCCCCGCCGAGACCGAGAAGGCCGAGGATCAGGAGTAATTTTCCTTCATAAAAAAACCTCCCCTGCATACGCTTAGAAAAAAGCGCCAAGGGGAGGTCTTTTTATGTCTGCACTGGGGGCTGTTCTGGGAAAGCGGACCTGGCTGGGGGCGGGCGCTATCCTGCTGGCGGCGGCCGGGGGCTGCGCCCTGGGGGCGCTGCTGGTGGTGAAGGGCGTCCTGCCGGAGGGCGGCGCTCTGGCCTGGGGCTGCGGCTGCTGGGCGTTAGCTGCCTTTGCCGGAGGGCGGGTGGCCGTCTGGGGCAGGGGAGAGGGGACACTGACGGCGGCTCTGACCGCCGGTGCGGCGGCGTACCTGCTGGCCTGGCTGGCGGGTGCGGCCATAGGCGACCCGACCTTCCGTACCGGCGGGCTGTACCTGACAGCCGCCATCTTCGGCGGCGCCGGTGCGGCGGGGCTGCTGGGGAGCAGACCCCGAAAAAAGCGCCGGGACGCCAGACCGCCGATCCGAAAGCCTGTCCGGCGGAAATAGGCCCGCCGGAGCAGCGTGGTGAAAATCACGAAAATGCCGCTGCGGCAAAAATTTCCTTGACAGGGGACTATACGAATCGTAATCACGCGTACAGGCAAGATATGGGGCCAAAGCCGGACCGTCCGGCCCCATATCTTGCTCTTTTCGACCCGAAAAGAGACGACCTGATCCGGCGGTCTACAAGGTTAACATAACGCGGTTTACATAACAATTTAACATAACTCACAAATTTGCCGCCACCGCCGAAATAATCCTTGCGCCGGCGGCCGTTTTGGCCTATATTAGAGGACGTCCCTTTTGTTTGGCTTATGGCTTCTATTTGCCCCGCTTGTCTCATAGGATCAGATGAGGTGAGTGTGCAAATGAAGCTGTTTCCCGTAAGGACCCAAGCCCTGCGGCTTCCGGCGCTGGTACTGGTATGCCTGCTGTTGGTGCTGGGGGCAGTGCTGGGCTTTGCCGTCTGCCGGGCCGTGCCCCAGCAGGACCGGCAGGAGCTCAGCGACTATCTGCATCAATATGCCCAGGCCACGGCAGACGGCCGGGGGCCTTCGGCCTCGGCCCTCAGCGTGGCCGCCGCCTATTTCCGCTATCCGCTGGCAGCGGCGCTGCTGGGGCTGACGGCGGCGGGACTGGTGCTGCTGCCGGTTCTGTCGGTGGCCCAGGGCTTTTTTCTGTCGTTTTCCGTCGGCTGCTTTGCCCGGGCTCTGGGCCGGGGCGGCGTATACCTGGCCCTGGCGGCCTTCGGGCCCCGATGTCTGTTTGTTCTGCCCTGCACCCTGCTTCTGACGGTGCAGGGTTTATCCGCCGCCGCCCGCCGCCGGGACGGACAGAAGGTCCGCCTGACGGAGGGGGCCTACTGGCGCCGGGTGGGGCTGTGCGGCCTGATTCTGCTGATAGGGGCCGCTCTGGAGCTGACCTTCGGCCCCCGGCTGCTGCAATGGGTCATCGCCCGCACACTGTAGAAAGAGAGGAGGAGACGTGTATGCCCGACTATATCGCCCTGTACCGCGCCTATCTGGAGCAGGAGAAGCACGCCTCCCCCAACACCGTCAGCTCCTACGTCCGGGACCTGACCCAGTTCCGGGTCTGGCTGCCTCAGGGCAGCGACCTGCGCCGGGTCAAGCCCGCCGCCGTGGAGGAGTATCTGGCCCACCTGACGGACCAGGGCCGCTCGGCGGCCACCGTCACCCGCAGCGCCGCCTCCATCAAGTCCTTTTACCATTACCTGGTGCTCTCCGGAGCCATGAAGGCCAGCCCCGCCAAGGGCGTGGCCGCCGCCAAGGTGGAGCGCAAATGCCCGGAGATTCTGACCGGCCGGGAGGTGGAGCTGTTTCTGGAGCAGCCCAAGTGCGTGGACGAGAAGGGCTATCGGGACCACGCCATGCTGGAGCTGATGTACGCCACCGGCGTCCGGGTGTCGGAGCTGATTGCCCTGAACGTGGAGGACGTGAATCTTCCGGCGGCGTTCCTGCGCTGCGGCGACGAAAAGCGGGAGCGCATCATCCCCCTATATCCCCGGGCGGTGAAGGCCCTGCGGGACTATATCCAGGTCATCCGTCCCCGCCTGGCGGACCAGGAGGAGGCGGCGCTGTTTGTCAACATGAACGGCCAGCGCATGACCCGCCAGGGCTTCTGGAAGCTGGTGAAGCACTACCAGGCCAAGGCCGAGATCACCAAGGACATCACCCCCCACACCCTGCGACACTCCTTTGCGGTGCATCTGCTGGAAAACGGGGCGGACCTGCGCTCCATCCAGGAGATGCTGGGCCACGCGGACATCTCCTCCACACAGATCTACGCCCACATCATCAAGCAGCGCCTGCAGGATGTGTACCGCAAGGCGCACCCCCTGGCCTGATAGGATTGAACCACAGCGCAGCAAAAAACTGCTGCGCTGTGTTGCATTTCACCCGAACATTTGTTATAATAAGATAATATCTTGGTGGAGGAGCAGCCATGCGCATTTTAGGGATCGACCCCGGCGTGGCCACCGTGGGCTTCGGCGTGATCGAGGCCCAGGCAGGCCGCCAGCAAATGATACAATACGGGGCCATCACCACCCCGGCCGGTCAGCCGCTGGCCGCCCGGCTGGTGCAGATCGCCCAGGACATGGAGACCCTCATCACCCAGTTTCAGCCCGATGAAATGTCCATCGAGGAGCTGTTTTTCAGCAAGAACATTACCACCGGCATCGCCGTGGCCCATGCCCGGGGCGTCATTCTGTACACCGCCGAGCGCCTGCACCTGCCGGTGTATGAATACACTCCCATGCAGATCAAGCAGGCCGTGGTGGGCTATGGCCTGGCCGACAAGCACCAGGTCATGGACATGACCCGTCGGCTTCTGAAGCTCAGGTCCATCCCCCGGCCCGACGACGCCGCCGACGCCCTGGCCATCGCCATGTGCCACGCCCGCAGCGCCACCAGTCTGCTGCGGCGGAAGGACCCGGATGTAAAGGAGACCGTCTGATATGTTTTACTATGTAAACGGTACTGTGGCCGAAACCGGCCCCAATCTGGCCGTCATCGACTGCGGCGGCGTGGGATACGCCTGCGCCACCACCAACTATACCCTGTCCCAGCTGAAAAAAGGGGAGCGGGCCAAGCTGTATACCCATCTCCACGTCCGGGAGGACATTTTCGAGCTGTACGGCTTCTCCTCCCAGGCGGAGCTGAACAGTTTCCGGATGCTCATCGGCGTCTCCGGCGTGGGGCCCAAGGCGGCCCTGTCCGTCCTGTCCGCCGCCACGCCCCAGAATCTGGCCCTGTCCATCGTCACCGGCGACGAGAAGGCCCTGACCGCCGCCCCGGGCATCGGGAAAAAGATCGCCCAGCGCATCATCCTGGAGCTGAAGGACAAGCTGGCCAAGGAGCAGAGCAGCTTCTCCGCCCAGGGCGGGGGAGTGGTACCCGTATCCCTGCCCGGCGACAAGGGCAACGAGGCGGCGGCGGCTCTGGCGGTGCTGGGCTACGGGTCCCAGGAGATCAGCCTGGCCCTGAAGGGCGTCGACATGGACGCCCTGCCCCTGGAGGAGATCATCCGTCAGGCGCTGAAGAAAATGGTACGGTAAGGAGGCAGGCCCATGAGCATCGACTTCGGAACGGATATTTACGAGGAGCCCCTTGTTTCCAAGAGCTTCCTGCCGGAGGACAGCGGCGAGCTGTCCCTGCGCCCCCACACCCTGCGGGAATACATCGGCCAGCAGAAGGCCAAGGAGAATCTGTCCGTTTTCATCGAGGCGGCCCGCCGCCGGACGGAGCCTCTGGACCATGTGCTGCTCCACGGCCCCCCGGGCCTGGGCAAAACCACCCTGGCCGGCATCATTGCCGCCGAGATGGGGGTGAACATCCGCATCACCTCCGGCCCCGCCATTGAAAAGCCCGGCGACCTGGCGGCGCTGCTGACCAACCTCAGCGAAAACGACATTCTGTTTGTGGACGAAATCCACCGGCTGAACCGCTCCGTGGAGGAGATCCTGTACCCCGCCATGGAGGACTACGCCATCGACATCATCATCGGCAAGGGCCCCTCCGCCAACTCCATCCGGCTGGACCTGCCGAAATTTACCCTCATCGGAGCCACCACCCGGGCCGGGCAGCTGTCCGCTCCACTGCGGGACCGCTTCGGCGTCACCCTGCGGCTGGAGCTGTACACCCCGGAGGAGCTGGCCCTGATCGTCACCCGCAGCGCCGGGATCCTGAACGTCCCCATCCAGCCGGAGGGGGCCATGGAGATCGCCCGCCGCTCCCGGGGCACCCCCCGCATCGCCAACCGTATGCTGCGCCGGGTCCGGGACTTTGCCCAGGTCAAGGGCGACGGCACCATTACCCGGGAAATGGCGGACCACGCCCTTCAGGCTCTGGAGATCGACTATCTGGGCCTGGACCCGGTGGACCGCCGGATGCTCCGGGCCATCATCGAGAATTACGGCGGCGGCCCCGTGGGCCTGGATACCCTGGCCGCCACCATCGGCGAGGAGTCTGTGACCCTGGAGGACGTGTACGAGCCGTATCTGATGCAGCTGGGCTTCCTGACCCGGACCCCCCGGGGCCGTTGCGTTACCCGTAAGGCATATGAGCACCTGCACATGGACTTTATGGGCCAGGAACAGCTGGAATTATAACGAATAGGAGAATCGGAATATGGGAAAACTCTTTGGCACCGACGGCATCCGCGGCATAGCGGGGCAGACCCTGACGGCGGAGCTGGCATTTCATGTGGGACAGGCGGTGGCCGCCGTCCTGACGGAGGAGAAGGGCAGCCGTCCTCTCATCACCATCGGCAAGGACACCCGCATTTCCTCCGATATGCTGGAGGCGGCCCTGATGGCCGGTATCTGCTCCGTAGGCGGCGACGTGATGCCCCTGGGCACCATCCCCACCCCGGCGGTGGCCTTTCTGACGGTGCAGCAGCAGGCGGACGCCGGTATCGTCATCTCCGCCTCCCACAACCCCTATGCTTACAACGGCATCAAGGTCTTCAACGCCCAGGGCTACAAGCTCTCCGATGAGATGGAGGAGCGGGTGGAGGAACTGATCCTGAACCATGCGGAGCTTCCGGCCGCCGTGGACGGCGCCGTGGGCCGCCGCCACCACGGTATGCACGCCCTGCACAGCGCCTATGTGCAGCATCTGCTGGGCAGCATCGACTGCGACCTGACCGGCCTGCGGGTGCTGGTGGACTGCGCCAACGGCGCGGCCAGCGCCACTGCGCCGGACCTGTTCCGGGCGCTTCCGCTTCAGGCGGACTTCATCCATACGGAGCCTGACGGCGTCAACATCAACAACGGCTGCGGCTCTACCCACCTGGAGTCCCTGGCCCAGGGCGTCGTCTCCGGCGGGTATGATCTGGGCATCGCCTTCGACGGCGACGCCGACCGCTGCCTGCTGGTGGACGAGCAGGGGAATACCATCGACGGCGACAAGGTCATGGCCGTCTGCGCCTCCGAGCTCAAGCGCCGGGGGAAGCTCTCCGGCAACACCGTGGTGGCCACCGTTATGTCCAACCTTGGCCTGCACGAGTACTGCCGGGAAAACGGCCTGGACCTGGTGTGCACCGCCGTGGGCGACCGCCATGTGCTGGAGCGGATGCTGGCCGACGGCTTCGCCATCGGCGGCGAGCAGTCGGGCCACACCATCTTCCGGGCGTATGCCACCACCGGCGACGGCGAGCTGACGGCTCTGCAATTTTTGCAGACCCTCCGCCACAGCGGCGTCCCCGCCTCCCAGCTGGCCGCCCGCTGCCCCCAGTATCCTCAGGAGCTCATCAACGTGGAGGTCCCCCACACTCCCGGAGTCAAGGAGCGCATCATGGCCGATGAATCCCTGCGGCAGGAGACCCGCCGCTGGGAGGAAAAGCTGGGCGGCCAGGGCCGCATTCTCATCCGTCCCTCCGGCACCGAGGCCCTGATCCGGGTGATGGTGGAGGCGAAAACCACGGAAATTGCCCATCAGGTGGCCTCCGTTTTGGCTGATTTCATAAAAAAACTGTGATTTTCATCACAGGATACACAAATTTCCCAAGAAGGCTTGACAAATTATTTAGTGAAAAGGTATAATGTCTATGGTTTTGGATACTGGACTTCGCTATGACCAATTAGAAAACCTGTCCGACGAGGAACTTTGTTCCTTGAGTCGTGCAGGGCAGCGTCAGGCGGAGGACGTTTTAGCCACCCGGTATCATTGGCTGGTCCGTTCCTGCGCCCGCCCGTATTTTCTCATCGGCGGTGACAGCGAGGACCTGATGCAGGAGGGGATGTTCGGCCTGGTCAAGGCCATGCGGGAGTTTGATCCCCAGCGTTCCCCACTGTTCCGGCCCTTCGCCGGGCTCTGCATCCATCAGCAGGTGTGTTCCGCGCTCCGGCGAGATGCCAGCCAGAAGAACGCACCGCTTAACCAATCCGTCCCCTTGAATCCCTCGCTTCTGAACGCAAATTCCGTCTTCGCGCAGGTCGATCCCGAGCGTTTGCTGATCGACAGAGAAAAGGCTGCCAGTCTGCTGGAGAATACCCGCAAACAGTTGTCCGCTTTCGAGGAAAAGATTTTAGGGTTATTTTTGGACGGTCTTGCTTATGGCGAGATCGCGGAAACCGTTGGCAAGCCCATCAAATCGGTGGACAACGCCGTGCAGCGGATTCGCCGCAAAGTGGCGCGGCAGCTTTCATCCGGCGATATCAGCAACAGCTGAACGCAATATATTTCATCTCAAAGAGAGGGTAAAATCATGTACGAAGACAAGACTTTGGTTTGCAAGGAGTGCGGTAAGGAGTTCGTGTTCACCGCCGGTGAGCAGGAGTTCTATGCTGAGCGTGGCTTCCAGAACGAGCCCCAGCGCTGCAAGGCCTGCCGCGACGCTCGCAAGAACGCCGCCCGCGGCCCCCGGGAGTTCTTCACCGCCACCTGCGCTGCCTGCGGCGGCGAGGCCCGCGTGCCCTTCGAGCCCAAGAGCGACCGTCCTGTTTATTGCAGCGACTGCTTCGCCAAGATGCGCGAGAACGGCTAATCGCTGATTCAGTAAATTGTAAAAGCGGCTGTCCACCGAGGTGGACAGCCGCTTTTTACTTCAAGTCGGGTATCAGCCCTCCCGCACATAGTCATAGGCCGTGCGCAGGGTGCCGCTGGAGGCGTAGATATTCCCGCATTTCCGGAAGCCGTAGCCTTCAATGGCGGCCTGCATGGCGCGGTTATCCGCGTGGGTGTCCACCCGCACATAGTCGGAAAGGCCGGTGCAAAAGTCGAAACAGGCCCGGGACACGCCGCGGACCGTGCCGCTTGAGGCCAGGCGGTGGATGGTGCCGTAGGGCCGGTCCGCGTGCCACCGTCCGTTCAGCAGCACCTGATAGGTGGGCTCGTCGCCGATGATGAAGGAAAAGGTCCCCACAACGGTTCCGTTCTCCGTGAGCACATAGCTGTCGCCCCAGGCAATGTCCGGCAGCAGCTCGGGAAGGCCCGGATAGTCGCCGCCCCACTGGGTGGGGTTGCCGTGGGCGGCCATGTACGCCTTGGCGGCCCGGAAGATCTCCAGAATGGCGGGGACGTCATCGGTCGTACTCTTTCGGATCTCCATGGCGTTATTTCTCCGTGCTCTTGTTGGCGAAAATGACGCCCAGGGTGATCAGCACCGCCCCCAGGATGCTCATCCAGCTGATTTTCTCGTCCAGCAGCAGCCAGCCCACCACCACGGTGACAAAGGGGGAGGCGTACAGGTAGTTGTTGGTGACTACCACGCCCAGGCGCTTGAAGGCGATGTTCCAGATGGCGAAGCACACGGCGTTGCCGAATACGCCCAGAAACAGCCAGGAGATCAGGATATTGGGCTGGGTGAACAGGGGCGTCAGACTGGGCAGACCGTCCGTCAGCAGCACCAGAGGCAGGGAGGTCAGGAAGGCCCACAGGAACACCCGGCGGGTCACCAGGAAGTTGTCATACCGCTCGGTATATTTCTTCACCAGGATGGAGTATACCGCCCACATCAGGGCGGCGGCCAGGGCCAGCAGGTCCCCCAGAGGGCTCAGGTGGAAGGACAGGGTGCCGTTGAGCACCACCAGCACCACACCGGCAATGGCCACCACCGCGCCGATGTATACCAGCTTTCCCAGCTTTTCGCCCTTCCGGGAGAACAGCTGGGCCAGAATCACCGTCAGAATCGGGGACATGGATACCAGAATGCTGACGTTAGCGGCAGAGGTGTGGGCCGAGGCAGTATTTTGCAGGAAAAAGTAGAAGCTGCCGCCGGTGATGCCGATGAGGATGAACATCAGCTCGTCCTTCCAGGGGAGCTTCATGGTTTTGGGCCGCAGGGCCCACAGGGTCAGGTATGCAAGCCCCATCCGCAGGGGGATGATCTGGGTGGGGGTGTAGGCCGTCAGCATGACCTTGGTCAGCACGAAGCAGCTGCCCCAGACCAGGATGGTGAACAGGGCATAAATATGCCCCAGGGTTTTCTCTTTCATGGTTCTTCTCTCCTCTTTCTATCCTCGCGTTTGGTTTGCGGACCCGCAAAATGCCCGGCACTGCCGGGCATTTTGCTTGGGTTTGGGTTTAGGTTGCCTGCGTCAATCCTGGGGCAGGGTGGGGGTCTCACCGTTCAGGACCTGCTGGATCAGGCCCTTGGCGGTGTTGATCTGTGTGGCGTTGGGCCACATGACCCACAGCTCCTCGCCTCCGGCGGAGTAGCACGGCTCTATGCCGCCCTCGCCGCTGACGGAGTAGCTGGTGATGTTCCAGTGGACGTTGTCCCGCAGCTGCATCTGCACTAGGCTGCTGATGTCCTCATAGGTCAGGCTGGTGATGAAGGAGGTGGACACGGCGTCCAGCACCTTCTGATAGCCCTTGAGGATGGCAGGGGAGGAGGCCTTGTCCACGATGGCACGGATCACGGCCATCTGATTCTTGCCCCGCTGGTTGTCGCCGTCGTCAAAGGCGTGGCGCTCCCGGGCGAAGCACAGGGCCTGCTCGCCGTTGAGGTGGTTGATGCCCTTGGTGAAGGTGTAGCCCGCCATGTGGATGCCGTCGCCGTTTTCGTTTGGCACCTCCATGCCTACGGTGGTGAACTCATAGTCGGAGTTCACGTCCACGCCGCCCAGGGCGTCCACGATCTTCTTCAGTCCGGCGAAGTTCACCCGGGCGTAGTAATCCGCCTCCACGCCGTAGAGATTCCCCAGAACGGCGGCGGACTCGTCGATGCCGTACATACCGGCATGGGTCAGCTTGTCCCGCTGGCCGTTGCGGGCCAGGGGCACATAGTAGTCCCGGGGGGTATTGATCAGCAGGATCTGGTGGGTCCGGGGATGGATCACCGCCAGAATGTTCACGTCGCTGAGGCTCTGGATATTGATGTCCGAGCTGCGGGCGTCGATGCCGCTGCAATAGACGACGAAGGGCTGGGAGGTGATGGAGGCGTTGGGCTTGATGGGCTCCAGCTCCTTGGTGGTGCTGAACTCATAGATGATGCGGGTGTCCTGGGTGAAGGTGCTGTAATCGTCCAGCGAATCCAGGGCGGTGAGATAGCCGGAATTGAGGATGATGGCCCCTGCGTTTCCGTCGTACAGGGCGTCCGCCAGGGAGGTCAGCTCCGAATAGGTGGTGGTGTCCACCTTGCCGCCCAGACCGTCCTTGATGTCCTCCAGCAGGGCACTGGTGTTGTCGGCGCTGATGTCGGCGTCCTGGCTGAGAATGCCGAAGGTGTAGCCCACGGTGTCGCCGATGCTGCGGGCGGGATCATCCGCCATGACCACCACATAGGAGGTAGTTTTTTGCAGGTTCTTGCCTGCAATGGCCAGCAGGGCGCTTTTGCCGGAGGCAGCAGCCACGGAGCCATACAGCATCAGGCCCGAAAGGATCACCGCCAGCAGGCCGCAGACTACCTTGCTGGTCTTGACCCGGCGGATGGGCAGCTGGATGATCACATGGCCTGCGTTGATCAGAAGCAGCACGATCTCGATGAGAATCAGATAGAGGTCCGTCAGCAGCTTGGTGGACATCAGCTGCACCAGCAGCACCAGGCTGCAGATCATCAGCAGGACCATGGCCGCCAGACCGAACCAGTCGGCACTGGTGCGGCAGAGCCGGCGCCGTCTGCGGCGGGGCTGTTCTTGTTCGTTCATAAGCGTTTCATCCTTTCTGCGTCAGGGCTTCACAGTGGGCGTCTCGCCCCGGAGAACCTGCTGGATCAGGTCCTGGGCAGTGGCGACCATCCGTTCATTGGGCAGAACCACGGCGTACCGGGCGTCATTTCCCAGACTGTAGCAATAGTCGGCGCTGTTTTCACCGGCAAGGCCGTATGTAGTGATGTTCCAGCCGGACATATCCTGCAGCTGCATCTTCACCAGGGAGATGATGTCCTCCTTGGGCATATTGGTGGCGATGGAGTCGGAGGCGGCGGCCAGCACATCCTGATAGCTCTTGAGAATGGCCGGGGAGGCGGCCTTATTGACGATGCCCTGGATCACCAGCATCTGGTTGCGGCCCCGCTGCATATCGCCGTCGTCAAAGGCGTCCCGCTCCCGGGCGAAGGCCAGGGCCTGGCGGCCGTCCAGGTGGTTCAGCCCCTGCTGGAAGGAGTAGGCGGCGAAGTGGAAGTTGCCGCTGCCGTCCTCGTCGGGCACCTCCATGCCCACAGTGTTGAAGGCCACGTCCGAGTTCACGTCGATGCCGCCCAGGGCATCGATAACGCCCACCAGCCCCGCAAAGTGGACCCGGGCGTAATAGTTCACGTCCACGTTATACAGCTGCTCCAGGCCCTTGATGGACTCCTCGATGCCGTAGAGGCCGAAGTGGGTGAGCTTATCCTTCTGGCCCTTGGAGGGGAGGGTCAGGTAGTAGTCCCGGGGGGTGCTGACCAACAGAATCTGGTGGGTGGAGGGGTTCACAACAGCCAGAATATTGGTATCGCTGCGGCTGTTCAGGGGAATATAATCCACCCGCTCATCGGTGCCGCTGCAATACACCACGAAGGGCTCCCGGGAAATATTGGCGTTGGGGGCAATGGGCTCTGCATCCGGGTTGTCAATGGAGAACCGGTAAATGACCTTGGTGTCCTTGGAGAAATTCTGATACCCCTCCGTGCCCTTCAGGACGGAGAAATAGCTGTTGTTGAGGATGATGGCGTCCACCTGCTTATTCAGCAGAGCATCGGCCAGCTGGGGCAGGGTGCCGAAGGTTTCGGTCTGCACCTGGCCCATGCCGTCCTCGATGTGGGACAGCAGGGCGTCGGTGTTCTCCCGGTCCAGGGCCTCCAGGATGCCATAGGTATAGCCGAAGGTGTCGTTGACGGTTTCGGCCTTGTCATCCGCCCGGACCACCACGGAAACGGTGGTCTTGGCGGAGCCGCCGGAGGTGATGTTGGACAGGAACTTCATAAAGGAGCCTGCGGCGGTGGAGGTGAAGATCATGGCGGCGGAGAGCACCAGGGCCACCACGGAACAGATCAGCTTCCCGGCTACGCTGCGGCGCACCGGCAGCTGCACAAAGGCGTGCAGTCCGTTGAGAAGCACCAGCACCAGGATGAACACGACGGTCAGCGCCGTGGTCAGCACTCCGGCGTCCAGCACCCGCACCAGCAGGATCACGCTGCACACCAGCATGCACAGCAGGGCCAGCAGTCCCAGCCAATCTGCCGGGCCGCGGCTTCCGCCCCGGGAACCGTAATAGGATGAATAGGCATTTCTACGACGATAACTCATGGGTTTTCTCCTTGTTTTTTCTCTATATCTTTTTGCGTGTGCCGCTCAGGGGAGCTGAGGCGTTTCGCCGGACATGACCTGGCGGATGAGCTCTTTTGCGGTATTGACGGTGTCCATATTGGGCCGCATGACCCAGGCGGCGTCGCCCAGGGCGTAGCAGTACGAGGTGTCGCCAGAGCCGGAGACGGCGTAGCTGGTAACGTGCCAGCCGGACATATCCTGCAGCTGCATCTGCACCAGGGAGGCGATGTCGTCATAGCTCAGACTGGTGATGAACGCATCGGACAGGGAGGACAGCAGCGTCTGGTAATTTTTCAGCACAGCAGGGGAGGAGGCCTTGCTGATAATGGCCTGAATCACGGCCATCTGGTTTTTGCCCCGCTGGTTGTCGCCGTCGGCGAAGGCGTACCGCTCCCGGGAGAAACACAGGGCCGCCTCACCGTTCAGGTGATTGACACCCTCGGTGAAATCGTAGCCGCCCATGGAGAAGGTCTTGGTGGAATATACGTCCACGCCGCCCAGAGCGTCCACAATCTTGGTGAGACCGGCGAAGTTCACCCGCATATAGAAGGACGTGTGGGTGCCGTAGAGATTGTCCAGGGTCTGCATGGACTCGCCGGTGCCGTAGATCCCGGCGTGGGTCAGCTTGTCCAGCTGGCCGTTGTGGGCCAGGGGCAGATAGTAGTCCCGGGGGGTGTTCACCAATAGGATCTGCCGGGTGGTGGGGTTCACCACCGCCAGAATGTTCACATCGCTGCGGCTGGTGATGTTGATGTTGCTGCTGCGGGCGTCGATGCCGCTGCAATAGACCACGAAGGGGTCCTTGGTCACGTCCACCTGGGCGTTGGTATCCGCCGGGGCGGGCTCCACGGTCTTGGTGGTGGTGTATTCATACAGAATCCGGGTGCGGTCGGAGAAGTCGGCATAGCCCTCCTGCTCCTCCAGCAGGGGGATATACCCCTTGTTCAGCAGGATGGCCCCCACATGGTCGTCGTACAGAGCGTCGGTCAGCAGGGCAGGGGAGGCGTAGGCCGTGTGCTCTGCCGCTCCCAGCTTCTCCTGCAGCTGCTGCAGCAGGGACTGGGTGTTCTCGGTATCCCGGTCCTCCAGAATGCCGAACCGGTAGCCCTTGACGTCGTCCAGACTCTGGGCCGGGTCATCGGCGTTGACGATGACGCAGGTGATGTCCGTCTCCACGGACTTGTCCGCCACATCGGTGATGGCGTGCTGCACGGAACCAAGAGCCACCGCGCCATAGAGCATGGCGGCGGCCAGCACCAGGGCCACGATGCCGCAGGCGATCTTTCCGCCGGTTTTCTCCCGGTGGGGCAGCTGGACCCAGCCGTGCAGACCGCTGAGCACCAGAAGCGCCCCAACTGCCAGCAGCAGCTGGCCGGTGGGCAGGAACTTGGTGGATATCAGCCGCACCACCAGCACCGCGCTGCAGATCACCAGCACGGCGAAGGCGACCAGGCCGAACCAATCCGCCCCGCTGCGGCGGGGGGAGGAGGTCTTTTCGGTTGTCATAGCGTGTCTCCTTTGCAATGGGATAAGTCGCCGGTGCGCCGCTTCGCAAAGCACACCTATTATAACAGTCTCCTATTATATATCCTGCGGCCGCAAATTTCCATCCCAAATTGTAACAATTTTATGAATTTCCCCATATTTACCATCCCAGTCCCCGGTTTCATACGGTAAAACGGTTGAAGCGGCGGAAAAAATGTGGTATGATGAACTACACTGTCGGACCCGGCGCGGAACACCGGGTCCGGAATATGAGGAGGAAAACAGATATGAAGGCAGCTCTTGTTATCATGGCGGCCGGGCTTGGCTCCCGCTATGGCGGAAATAAACAGGTGGACGGCGTAGGCCCCGGCGGCGAAATTCTGATGGAATACTCCATTCATGACGCCATCCGGGCGGGCTTCACCAAGATCGTGTTCATTATCAAAAACGATATGCAGGACCTGATGCGCAGCCTCTGCGGCGACCGGATCGCCGGGATGACGGCCCGGGACGGGGAGCCGGTGGAGGTATGCTACGCCGTGCAGGATTATTCCAGTCTGCCGGCCTTCTATACCGTGCCCGCCGGGCGTACCAAGCCCTTCGGCACCACCCACGCCGTGCTGTGCGCCCGGCCCTATGTGCAGGAGCCTTTCTGCGTCATCAACGCCGACGACTATTACGGCGTGGACGCCTACCGGGCCATCTATGAGGAGCTGGGCCGTCTGCCGCAGCAGGGGAAGGCCACCATGGTGGGCTATCTGCTGCGCAACACCGTCAGCGCCCACGGTACCGTGTCCCGGGGCGTTTGCCAGGTGGAAAACGGCCACCTGGCCGGGATTTACGAGGCCCTGAAGATCCAGCTGTTCCCCGACGGCAGCATTGCCGACGTGGCCGACGGCCAGCGCCGTGAGCTGGCGGCGGATACGCCGGTGTCCATGAACTTCTGGGGCTTCATGCCGTCGATCTTTGACCAGATGGAGACCTATCTGGAGGACTTCCTCCGCGCCCTGCCGCCGGAGGAGCTGAAGGCCGAGTGCCTGCTGCCCAACATGGTAGGGGACCTGCTGAAGAAGGGGCAACTGTCCGTGTCCGTGCTGCACTCGGCGGACCGCTGGTTCGGCATGACCTATCACGAGGACCGCCAGGCCGTGGCCCAGGAGCTGGCCCGGCTCCACGAAAACGGTACATATCCCGCTACGCTGCGGAACTGAAAAGGAGAATCACTTCACATGCAAAGCAGCAGAAAACAGCCGTCCCGGCGACTGGAAAAGCGAGAAGACAGCCGCCATTGGCTGCTGATCCCGGCCCTGTGCGCCGCCGTCATTCTGGCGGTGGTGCTGATCGTGGAGCTGAACAAGCAGCCCCAGGTGCTGCCGGACAACTCCAACACCACTCCCGTTTCCCATGACCAGCCCACGACTCCGGACCCCGAACCGGAGCCGACCCCAGAGCCTATACCGGAGCTTCTGACTCTGGTGAACCCCTGGAACCAGGTGCCGGAGGACTGGACGGTGGACTTGGTGACCCTGCCCAACGGCCTTGAGATCGACAAGCGCTGCTATGACGCGCTGATGGACATGATCGACGGATGCTACGACGCCGGTCTGACGCCGGTGATCTGCTCTGCCTACCGGACTCAGGACTTCCAGCAGACCCTGTATGACAACAAGGTGTCCGAGTGGATGGAGCAGGGCTATAGCCGGGAGGAGGCCCGGGAGAAGGCCGGGCATCAGGTGGCGGTCCCCGGCACCAGCGAGCACCAGCTGGGGCTGGCGGTGGACATTGTGGACGTCAATTATCAGCTGCTGGACACCAACCAGGAGAACACCGCCGTGCAGAAGTGGCTGCTGGAAAACAGCTGGCGCTATGGATTCATCCTGCGCTATCCTACGGACCAGACGGATGTCACTGGAATCGTGTATGAGCCGTGGCATTATCGGTATGTCGGTAAGGAGTACGCCCAGGACATCTACAAGAAGGGTCTCTGCCTGGAGCAGTATCTGGAGCAATGGGGAAAGTAAGACACTGGCTCATGCGGCAAGAGTGGAAAAAACAATGGACAAACACCTATGATCGCTTCAGGTACCGGATGCAATAATAACGGCGGCCCGGGTGGCTTGTGCGCTGACTGCAAACGCAGCCGGTACACGCTACCCGGGCCGGAATTGTTTTCAAATAAGTGCAGTACTGACTCATACTGAGCGCGCACGCACAGCGTGCGTAAACACACTGTGACTAAAACCCGCAAACTCTGCACCGGGGCCGCACAGGGGACCCCGGAAGCGCAATCTTTGATCCGGATGCCCATTCAGCCCAAATGCGCTCTACGCCTACTCTCAATTGAACAAAATTTACATTTTGTTCAATCTTGATTGCACCAAAAAAATGCCCCCCTTCCTGTCTGGTCCCGTGAATAACAAAAGCACCGGGAGTATCTTCTCTCCGGTGCTCCTGCCCCTTGCTATTTTTTCGCGCCTGTGGTATCGTATCAGACGCCGGGCCGTTGTCCGGCTATGCCATTCAATAAGGAGACTCCCATGAAAATCGCTTCCTGGTGCCGGGCCAACGCCATGCCCCTGATTGCTGTGCTGACGGCGGCGGTCACGGCCTGTTTTGTGCCGCCGGACGCGGCCTATGCCGGATATTTCGACTGGAAAACCCTATCCTGCCTGTTCTGCGTGCTGGCGGTGGTGTGCGCCCTGCGCAGTGTGGGCCTGTTCCCGGTGATCGCCCGGCAGCTGCTGCAGCTGTTCGGAACCGCCCGCAGCGTGGGCACGGCCCTGGTGCTCATCACGCTGGTGGGCTCCATGCTGCTGACCAACGACACGGCCCTGCTGACCTTTCTGCCTCTGAGCTGGATGGTCCTGCAGGAGGCAGGACAGGAAAAGCTGACCGCCTATGTCTTTATCCTGCAAAACTGCGCCGCCAACTTAGGCGGTATGCTGACCCCCTTCGGGAATCCCCAGAACCTATATCTGTTCGACCACTATCACATTCCCGTGGGCCAGTTCCTGTCCATTATGCTGCTGCCGTTTGCCCTGTCCACGGGGCTGATCCTGCTGTGCTGCCTGCTGATCCCCCGGCAGGTGCTGGCGGTGCCCCAGCGGGAGCTGACGCTGGACAAGCCCCGGGCCATCGCATACGGACTGCTGTTCTGTCTGGCCGTGGGGATGGTCCTGCGGGCGGTCCCCTACCCTGTGGGCCTGGCGGTCATCGCGGCGGCGCTGGCCGTTATGGATCCTCGGGCGCTGAAAAGCGTAGACTGGGGGCTGCTGGTGACCTTTGCCGCGTTTTTCGTGTTCTCCGGCAACATGGCCCGGATTCAGCTGGTGCGGGAGCTGTTCGGCCGACTGCTGGCCCATGGCGTCCTGCCGGTATCGGCGCTGACGTGCCAGGTGATCAGCAACGTCCCCGCCGCCATTCTGCTGAGCCAGTTCACGGACCGCTTTCGGGAGCTGCTGATCGGCGTCAACATCGGCGGCGCCGGAACGCTGATTGCGTCCCTGGCCAGCCTCATCACCTTCCGGGAATACACCCGCCGCTGCCCGGAGCAGACCGGCCGGTTCCTGGGCCTGTTTACCCTGGTCAGCTTCGGCTTCCTGGCAATTCTGCTGGCGGCGCTGAGCCTGTAGGGGTTTACAGCCGGGTCGGATTGCGGTATGATTAAGCCATAGAAAGCGAGGTGCGAAGCCATGGACTACCGGGAGGATTCCCCGGAAATTCTGCTGGATTTCCTGTCGTATCATGAGACCATCAAGGCCCACTCCCAGCGGACAGTGGACGAATATTATCTGGACCTGCGGAATTTTTTCCGCTATCTGAAGTGGACCCGGGATCCGGCGCTGCAGGAGCAGCCCATGGAGTCCGTGGACGTCCGGGACGTGGACCTGACCTTCGTGGGCTCCGTGACCCTGACGGAAATCTACGCCTACATGTCCTACCTCAGCCGGGACCGGGTGCTTCACCCCAACAGCGACCGGTCCGCCAAGGGACTGAACCCCACCTCCCGGGCCAGGAAGCTGGCCACCATCCGCTCCTTTTATGGGTATCTGTGCAACAAGGTCCACAAACTGGACCGCAACCCGGTGAAGGACATCGACGCGCCCAAGCTGAAAAAGACCCTGCCCCGCTATCTGACGCTGGATGAGAGCATTTCCCTGCTGGAATCCGTGGACGGGCCCAACCGGGAGCGGGATCTGTGCATCCTGACGCTGTTTCTCAACTGCGGACTGCGTATTTCGGAGCTCATCGGGCTGAACCTGTCGGACGTTCACGAGGACGCCCTGCGGGTCCTGGGCAAGGGCAACAAGGTGCGCATGGTGTACCTGAACCAGGCGTGTCTGGACACGCTGCGGGACTATCTGGCGGTGCGGCGGCCCATTACCGGGCCGGACCGGGACGCGCTGTTTCTGTCGGCCCGCAGCCAACGGATCAGCCGCTCCATGGTCAACGCCCTGGTGAAAAAGCACCTGTCCCAGGCGGGGCTGGACAGCACCCAGTATTCCTCCCACAAGCTGCGCCACACCGCCGCCACCCTGATGCTGCAAAACGGCGTGGACGTGCGGGCGGTGCAGGAGGTCCTGGGCCACGAGCACCTGAATACCACGGAAATATACACCCATATCGACAACGAGGCCCTGCGGGTGGCTGCAAAGGCAAATCCCTTGTCACAGGTGAAGACCAAAGGGAAAATCAAGGATGACGACAACTGAGAGGGTCCGTGTGGACCCTCTCCCCTTTTTGCGGCAATTTCCGGGGAGAACCGGGAATTTTTCCGGCCAGGCCATTGACATTCTGCCCGGAATGCTATACCCTAACGAGAGGTAATTATTTTATATGGAGGTTTCTCATGAATACGGCAGAGCTTTCCAGCATGAGCAAGCAGGTCCGGCGGGATATCATCAACATGACCGCCAACGCCGGCAGCGGCCACCCCGGTGGTTCCCTGTCTGCGGCAGACCTGATGACTTGCCTGTTTTTCAACCACATGCATGTGGATCCCAAGCACCCGGACGACCCCAATCGGGACCGTTTCGTGCTGAGCAAGGGCCACGCGGCCCCCTGCTACTATGCGGTCCTGGCGGAGATGGGCTTCATCAGCCGGGATGAGTTCAAGAATTTCCGCCAGCTCCACAGCATTCTCCAGGGTCACCCCGACAGCAAGAAGGTCCCCGGCGTGGACGCCGCCACCGGCTCCCTGGGCCAGGGCTGTTCCATCGCCGTGGGCATGGCCCTGGGTGCCAAGGTGCAGCATAAGGACTGCAAGGTCTATACCCTGCTGGGCGACGGCGAGTGCCAGGAGGGCCAGATTTGGGAGTCCTTCATGGCAGCGGCCCACTATCATCTGGATAACCTGACCATCATCATCGACAACAACGGCCTGCAGATCGACGGCACCAACGATGAGGTCATGTCCCTGGGCGACCTGCCCGCCAAGCTCCGGGCCTTCGGCCTGGACCTGCATGAGATCGACGGCCACGACATGGACACCATTGAGGCGGCCCTCAGCGCCCCCGCCGTCCCCGGCAAGCCCAAGTGCATCCTGGCCCACACCGTCAAGGGCAAGGGTGTCTCCTTCATGGAGAACCAGGTGGGCTGGCACGGCAAGGCCCCCAACGAGGAGCAGCGCCAGCAGGCTTTGAAGGAATTGGAGGACTGAGACCATGAGTGAAAAAATCGCAACCCGTGAAGCCTACGGCAAGGCTCTGGTAGAGCTGGGCGCCGCCAATGAGCAGGTGGTGGTGCTGGACGCCGACCTGGCCGGCGCCACTATGACCAAGCATTTCAAGGCCGCCTATCCCCAGCGCTTCTTCGACTGCGGCATTGCCGAGGCGGACATGATGAACATCGCCGCGGGCCTGTCTACCATGGGGCTGGTTCCCTTCTGCTCTACGTTTGCTATGTTCGGCGCAGGACGGGCCTATGAACAGATCAGCAACTCCATCGCCTATCCCAAGTTCAACGTGAAGATCTGCTGCTCCCACGCCGGCGTGTCCGTGGGCGAGGACGGCGGCAGCCACCAGGCCATCGAGGACATCGGTCTTATGCGCCTGATCCCCGGCATGACCGTCATCGTTCCCGCCGATGCCAAGGAGGCCCGGAAGGCCACCCTGGCCCTGGCGGAGTTCCGGGGTCCGGCCTATATGCGTCTGGCCCGTCTGGCCACCCCCGTGTTCGAGGAGGATTATCCCTTTGAGATCGGCAAGGCCAACGTCCTGCGGGAGGGCACCGACGCCGCCGTGTTTGCCTGCGGCCTGATGGTCAGCGAGACGTTGGCGGCTGCCAGGCTGCTGGAGGCCCAGGGCATCCGCATCGCGGTCATCAACGTCCACACCATCAAGCCCATTGACGCCGCCTGCGTCACCCAGTGGGCCGAAAAGTGCGGCAATGTGGTCACCGTGGAGGAGCACAGCGTCATCGGCGGCCTGGGCGACGCCGTGGCCGACGTGCTCATGGGCAAGGTCAGCTGCAAGTTCCGCAAGATCGGCGTCAACGATCAGTTCGGCCAGTCCGGCAAGGCTGCCGACGTTCTGCGGGAGTATGGACTCACCGCCGACCAGATCGCCGACCGCATCCGGGAGACTCTGTAACCTCATTCGATGCAAAAATCGGGAGAAATCGTCTGATTTCTCCCGATTTTTCTGTCCTGATATGATTATTGGGGAATGACCTGCACGATTCCCCGGGCGCAGTCCACGGACACGAAGGTGCCGTCCTTCAGGCGGCGGGTGGCGTCCGAGGCCGCCACGATGACGGGCTTATTCAGCAGCAGTCCCACGGTGGCCGTGTGACAGTCGGCGCTGGCCTCCTCGCTGACAATGGCCGCAGCCTGCCGCAGCCAGGGCAGCACCTCGTTGTTGGTATAGGGCACCACCAGCACGTCGCCGGGGTGGAACTTCTCCGGAATATCCTCCAGCGTCCGGCAGACGCACAGGGGACCGGAGGCGATCTGGCTGCCCACGCCGATGGCGCTGACCAGGGAGCCGCCCACCTGAGCGATGCGGATCATATTGGTGGTGCCGGAAATTCCCACCGGCACGCCTGCGGTGACCACCACCAGGTCCCCGTGCTTCACCAGCCCCGCCTCCTGGGCGGACTGAATGGCCAGGTCTACCAGCTGGTCGGTGCTGCTGGCCCGGGGCATGGTAATGGGCACCAGGCCCCAGTACAGGGCCATCTGGCGCTGCACCTGGGGATCCAGCAGCAAGGCCACCACCGTGGCGGCAGGCCGGAACCGGCTGACCATCTGGGCAGTAATGCCCCGCTGGCTGACGGTCAGGATGGCGTCCGCGCCGATGTCCTCCGCCGTGGTGCAGGCGGCGTGGGCCGTGGCGGCGGTAATGGACAGCCGGGTGCGCTTGGGCGTCTTGGCGGGACAGATGCGGTCGATGTTGCTTTCGGTTTTACGGGCAATGGCGTCCATGGTCTGAACGGCCTCCACCGGGTACTTCCCCGCCGCCGTCTCGCCGGAGAGCATAATGGCGCTGGTGCCGTCATAGATGGCGTTGGCCACGTCGGTGATCTCCGCCCGGGTGGGCCGGGGATTCTCAATCATGGAGTCCAGCATCTGGGTGGCGGTGATCACGGGCTTCCCGGCGGCCACGCACTGGGCAATGATGCTCTTCTGAATGGCAGGGATCTCCGTGAAGTCGATCTCCACGCCCATGTCCCCCCGGGCCACCATGATGCCGTCAGCCACGGACAGGATGTCCGCCAGATTGCTGACGCCCTCCTGGTTCTCGATTTTAGCGATGATCCGGATCCTGGAGTGATTCCTATCCAGAATGTGCCGGATCTCCCGGATATCGGCGGCAGACCGGACAAAGCTGGCGGCAATGAAATCGAACCCCTGCCGGATACCGAACAGGATATCCTCCCGGTCCCGCTGGTTCATATACGGCATGGACAGGGACACGCCGGGAACGTTGACGCCCTTCTTGTCCTTCATCACGCCGTCGTTCTCCACCCGGCACCGGATCTCCCGTTCGGTGGTCTCCAGCACCGTCAGCCGCACCAGTCCGTCGTCCAGCAGGATGGTGTCCCCGGGCTTCACGTCCTGGGGCAGCTGGGCATAGGTGATGGAGCACCGACTCTCGTCGCCGGGAACGTCGTCGGTGGTCAGGGTAAAGCTCTGGCCGATTTTCAGCTGCACCGGCCCGTTCTGAAAGCTCCTCAGCCGCACCTCCGGCCCCTTGGTGTCCAGCATGGCGGCCACCGGCAGATGAAGCTCCTCCCGCAGGGCCACCAGCTGGTCCAGTCGGCGCTGATGCTCGTCATAGCTGCCGTGGGAGAAATTGAACCGGGCCACGTTCATGCCCGCCTGCAGCATCTGCCGCAGCACCCCCTCCCTGTCGGTGGCCGGACCCAGGGTGCATACGATTTTTGTCTTTCTCATGGTCTTTCCTCTCTGCTCTGTTGGGGTGGCAATCCTGAAAATGCGCCCCCCTGGGCACCGGTGGGGTCACAGGGGGGACGCAAATGGGGTCCTTATCTCTCAGAATGCCTTGCCGTCGCAGCCCAGAACGTCCACGATCTTGTGGGCCACCAGCTCCTTGATGGCCTGGCGTGCGGGCTTCAGATACTGCCGGGGGTCAAAGTCCGCCGGATGCAGAGCGAAGTGCTCCCGGATGGAGGCGGTCATGGCCAGACGCAGATCGGAGTCGATGTTGATCTTGCACACGGCCAGGGAAGCGGCCTTGCGCAGCTGGTCCTCGGGCACACCGATGGCGCCGGGCATATTGCCGCCATACTGGTTTACCTTGGCCACCAGGTCCTGGGGCACGGAGGAAGAACCGTGCAGCACGATGGGGAAGCCGGGCAGACGGCGGGAAACCTCCTCCAGCACGTCGAAGCGCAGCTGGGGCTTGGTGCCGGGCTTGAACTTATAAGCGCCGTGGCTGGTGCCGATGGCGATGGCCAGAGAGTCGCACCCGGTCTTGGACACGAACTCCTCCACCTCCTCGGGGTGGGTATAGGAGGAATCCTCGGCGGACACGTTGACCTCATCCTCGATGCCGGCCAGGGTACCCAGCTCGGCCTCCACCACCACGCCGTGGTCATGGGCATACTCCACCACCTGACGGGTCAGGGCGATGTTCTCGGCAAAGGGCTTGGAGGAGGCGTCGATCATCACGGAGGTGAAGCCGTCCTCAATGCAGGACTTGCACAGCTCGAAGCTGTCGCCGTGGTCCAGGTGCAGGGCGATGGGCAGGCCGGTCTCGATGACGGCGGCCTCCACCAGCTTCTTCAGATAGGTGCGGTTGGCATAGGCCCGGGCGCCCTTGGACACCTGCAGGATCAGGGGGGCCTTCAGCTCGGCAGCGGCCTCGGTGATGCCCTGAATGATCTCCATGTTGTTCACGTTGAAGGCGCCGATGGCGTAACCGCCGTTATAGGCCTTCTCGAACATTTCCTTTGTTGTAACCAGTGGCATAATAAATCGCTCCTTTTGAAAATTTGGTCTTGACTTGTATGGAATGATTGGGATAAGATGTACATATGCATTGTACCACATTTTTTCTTTTTTGCAAGCCCCGATGGTTTACTTTATCAATCTTTTATGATAAAATATTCCGCACGGCAAGAAAATTCTACTGGGAGGTAGTCAATCATGAAAGAATTAAAAGGTGCCTGTATCATCGGTCAGTCCGGCGGGCCCACGTCTGTGATCAACGCCAGTGCCTACGGCGTCATTGACACGGCCCTGAAATCCGGTGTCATCACCCAGGTGCTGGGCGCGGAGCACGGCATCAAGGGCGTTCTCAGCGACCGTCTGTTCGACATGGGTCTGGAGGATCCCGAGGAGCTGCGTCTTCTGAAATACACCCCCTCCTCCGCCCTGGGCTCCTGCCGCTATAAGATCGCCGATCCTGAGGTGGACGATACCGATTATCGCCGGATCCTGGAGGTGTTCAAGAAGCACAATGTCCGCTACTTCTTCTATAACGGCGGCAACGACTCCATGGACACCTGCAACAAGATCAATCAGTATATGCAGTCCGTGGGCTACGAATGCCGGGTCATGGGCGTTCCCAAGACCATCGACAACGACCTGTTCGGCACGGATCACTGCCCCGGCTATGCCTCCGCCGCCAAGTACATCGCCACCTCCCTGATGGAGGTGAACCTGGACGCCCATGTGTACGACACCGGCATGATCGTGGTTATGGAGATCATGGGCCGCCACGCCGGCTGGCTGACGGCCGCCGCCGCCCTGGCCGGTGAATACGGCGCAGGCCCCGACTTGATCTACCTGCCCGAGGTGGACTTCAGCATGACCCAGTTTATTGAGGATGTCAAGCGCGTATACGCCGAAAAGGGCTCCTGCATCGTGGCCGTGTCCGAGGGCATCCACTATGAGGACGGCGGCTTCGTCTCCGAGGCCAAGGTGGCCGCCAACGACGGCTTCGGCCATGCCCAGCTGGGCGGTCTGGCCGCCATGCTGGCCCAGGTGCTGAAGGAGGAAACCGGCGCCAAGGTCCGGGGCATCGAGCTGAACCTGCTGCAGCGCTGCGGCGCACATCTGGCCTCCGAAACCGATATCGAGGAGTCCTACATGGCCGGTAAGGCCGCCGTGGAAAACGCCATCAACGGCATCAACGGCCGCATGATCGGCTTCGAGCGCGGCATCCGGGACGGCAAGTACGCCTGCAAGACCAAGCTCATCCCGCTGATGGAGGTGGCCAACACCGAAAAGAAGGTTCCCCGGGAGTGGATCAACGAGGCCGGCAACGGCGTGAACCACCAGTTTGTGGAGTACGCGCTGCCCCTGATCCAGGGCGAGCCGGACCTGCCCAAGGTGGACTCCCTGCCCCGCTTTGCCCATCTGAAGAAGATCCTGGCCAAGTAAATCCCCGTTTCAACGATCCCCTGGCGCTTACGCGCCAGGGGATTTTTAACTTTTTCTGCAAAGTGAAAATGCTTTACAGCTTTGTCAGATGCGCGCCTGCGGCCTTCAGCATGAGCCGCTTGGTGCCCACCCGGTCGAAGGCCACCTCTACCAGGGCATCGCCGCCCATGGGCCGCACGCTTAGGACCATCCCCTGGCCGAAGGCGCTGTGCCGCACCCCGTCGCCGGGCTGCAGCTGCAGCAGCGGTGCGGAGACCGCCGCCGGACGCACCGGGCGCTCCGGGTGTGCCGGACGCTCCGTCCCGGGCCGCGCCTCCCGCTGCGGCGCATAGGCAGGCCCATCGCCGAAATCGTCCCAGGAGGACGTCGGACGGGGCTCGGGCTTCCCCAGCCACTCCATGTTCTCCTCCGGGATCTCCTTCAGAAACCGGGAGGGCATGCAGGGAGTGGTGCGGCCGAACAGCATCCGCTGCCGGGCGTTGGTCAGGGTCAGCTTCTCCTTGGCCCGGGTCATGGCCACATAGCACAGCCGCCGCTCCTCCTCCATTTCCTCCGGCTCTCCCATGGCGCGATTCCCCGGGAAAAGCCCGTCCTCCATGCCTACCACGAACACGCTGGGAAATTCCAGCCCCTTGGCGCTGTGCATGGTCATCAGCGTCACGCAGTTGTCCCCGGCCTCCTGGCTGTCCAGGTCCGTATACAGGGCCACCTCGTCCAGGAAGCCCGACAGGGTGGGATTCTCCGGATCGTTTTCCAGGAAGGCCTGGATACTGGAGCTGAGCTCCTCCACGTTTTCCAGGCGGCCCCGGCTCTCCATATCGTTCTTCTCCTGGAGCATCCCCACATAGCCGCTGCGGCGGCACACATATTCATAGAACTCCACCAGGCCCATATCGTCCGCCTGGCGGCGCATTTCGTCGATCATTGCTGTAAAGGCCGTCAGCTTGCCAGCACTTGCCTTCAGCTGGGGATAGTCTCCCGCCCGCCGCAGAACCTCCATCAGCGGCAGACTCTCCTCCGTGGCGATGACCTGGGCCTTGTCCATGGTGGCCGCGCCGATCTTCCGGGCGGGTACGTTGACGATCCGCCGCAGCCGCAGGTCGTCGGTGGGGTTGTTGATGACGCACAGATACGCCAGCATGTCCTTCACCTCGGCCCGGTCGAAGAACTTGGTGCCGCCGATGATCTTATAGGGCACGCCGTTGCGCTTGAAGGCATACTCCAGGGCGTTGGACTGGGCGTTCATGCGGTACAGCACGGCGTTGTCCTTCCAGTTCACCCCCCGGCGATAGTTCATCATGATTTGCCCCACCACATAGTTGGCCTCGTCTCCCTCATTGAAGCAGGTCTTCACGGTGACCACCTCCCCCGCCCCGTTCTCGGTCCACAGGGTCTTGCCCTTGCGGCCCACGTTGTGGCGGATCACGGCGTTGGCGGCGTCCAGAATATTCTGGGTGGAGCGGTAGTTCTGCTCCAGCCGGATGGTCCTGGCCCCGGCGTACTGCTTTTCAAAGCTGAGGATGTTCTCGATGTTGGCCCCCCGGAAGCGATAGATGCTCTGGTCGTCGTCGCCTACCACGCAGATGTTCTTCCGTCCCCCGGCCAGCAGGCTGGCCAGCATATACTGCATGTGGTTGGTGTCCTGATACTCGTCGATGAGGACATAGCGGAACTTGTTCCGGTAATATTCCAGGGTCTGGCGGTCCGACTGCAAAAGCTCCACCGTGAGCAGGATGATGTCGTCAAAGTCCAGGGCATTGGCGTCCCGCAGGCGGCGGTTATAGGCGGCATAGACCCGGCCCATCCGCACCCGTCTCCAGTCGCCCCGCTGTTCCCACAGCTGGCTGAACTCCTCGGGCATCATCATGGCGTCCTTGGCGTTGGAGATCACCGACAGCACCTCCCGCACCGGGAAGGTCTTTTCCTCCAGCCCCATCTCCTTGAGGATGTCCTTGATGACCCGCTTGCTGTCGTCGGTGTCGTAAATGGTAAAGCTGCGGTCGAAGCCGATTTTGTCGATGTCCCGGCGCAGGATGCGGACACAGGCCGAGTGGAAGGTGGCGGCCCACACGTCCCGGGCCTCCTCCCCCAGCATCTTCTCCAGCCGGTCCTTCAGCTCGTTGGCGGCCTTGTTGGTGAAGGTGATGGCCAGCACCTCCCAGGGGCGGGCAGGCTCCACGGCGCAGAGATACTGCATCAGCGGCCGCTGCTCCGGGTCCGGCCGGGCGGCATACTGCTCCAGAAATTCCACCTCGTCCCGGGAAATTGGCAGCGGTATCTCATCTGTGTCGCTGCCCCGGCCATAGCGCAGGAGGTTCGCCACCCGGTTGATCAGCACCGTGGTCTTGCCGGACCCGGCCCCCGCCAGCAGCAGCAGCGGCCCCTCGGTGGTCAGAACCCCCTCCAGCTGCCGGGGATTCAGGTGCGCATAATCCGTGGCAATGGCCCTTGTCCGGGCCTCAATAAATCGTTTCTCCAGGTCGTTCATAGTGTTCCTTCCCCTGTCTGTATTCTTGTCTCTCATTTTAATACAATTTTCGCCTCCGGTCAACCGCTCTGCAAAGTTTGTCGAATTTTTGTTCGATTATCTCTTGACAAGAACGTCTGTTCGATTTATAATACCGATAGAACAAATGTTTTTGGAGGCGTTCCCTATGACGACTTTTGGATTTATTGTGATGCTGCTGGGTGCCGGTGCTTTCTCCGCCGGGGTTATCCGTCTGGCGGACTGGATTGACCAGCCCCGTCCTCGCCGCCGCACCGCCTGAGGCCGCCGGTCATGGAACTGCTGGATAAGCTGGCCATCCTGGCCGATGCGGCCAAATATGACGCGGCCTGCACCTCCAGCGGCGTTCGCCGGGGCTCCCGGCCGGGCATGATCGGCAACACCAGCTCCTCCCTGGCAGGCTGCTGCCACAGCTTCTCTGCCGACGGGCGCTGCATCACCCTGCTGAAGGTGCTGATGACCAACCGTTGCGTCTACGACTGCAAATACTGCGTCAACCGCCGGTCCCACGATACCCGCCGGGCGGCCTTCACCCCCCGGGAGCTGGCGGAGCTGACCATCGGGTTCTACCGGCGCAATTATATCGAGGGCCTGTTCCTGTCCTCCGGCGTCCTGCGCAGCCCCGACTACACCACCGAACAGATGATCGAGTGTCTGCGCCTGCTGCGGCAGGAATACCGGTTCAACGGATATATCCACGCCAAAGCCATCCCCGGCACGTCCCCGGAGCTGGTGCAGCAGCTGGGCCTGCTGGCGGACCGGCTCAGCGTCAATATCGAGCTTCCCTCCCAGGAGGGGCTGCAGACCCTGGCCCCGGATAAAAACAAGCAGGCCATCCTGCGGCCTATGGCCCTCATCCGGGACCGGACCGCCCAGAGCAAGGCGGAGCTGGTGCAGTATAAGCACGCCCCGGTCTTTGCCCCGGCGGGCCAGAGCACCCAGCTCATCGTCGGCGCTACCCGGGACACGGACCGGCATATTCTGCACCTGACAGAATCCCTGTACCAAAAATACAGATTGAAACGCGTGTTCTACTCCGCCTATGTTCCGGTGGTGGAAAACGCCCTTCTGCCCTCTCTGGACACCAAGCCGCCCCTGCTGCGGGAGCACCGGCTATACCAGGCGGACTGGCTGCTGCGGTTTTACGGCTTTAAGGCCCAAGAGCTGCTGGACGAGGCCCACCCGGACTTCAATCCCCTGCTGGACCCCAAGTGCCATTGGGCCCTGTGCCACCTGGAGCAGTTCCCGGTGGAGATCCGCAAGGCGGACCTGGAGACTCTGCTGCGGGTGCCGGGCATCGGACCGGTCAGCGCCCGGCGCATCGTCTCCGCCCGTCGGCAGACTCCTCTGCGGCTGGAGGACCTGCCCAAGCTGGGCGTGGTGCTGAAGCGGGCGCAGTTCTTCGTCACCTGCGGCGGCCGTATGCGCCCGGGGCTTCACTTCTCTGCCGCCACCCTGTCCCGCCAGCTGGAGGCCATGGAGCGGGGCCAGCTGCCGCCCCAGGAATGCCGGCAGCTGTCGCTGTTCGATGCCGGGTGACGCCATGGAGGATGTGATTTTTCAATATGACGGCAGCTTCCCCGGCTTCCTGTGCTGCGTGTTCGACAGCTATGCCCATAAAGAATTCCCCATCGCCTTTTACAGCGATGAGGAATGCGTCTCCCTGTATCCGGTGCGGGTGGTGGTTACCCGCCGGGACCATAGCCAGCGGGTGTACGACAGTTTGCAGCGCCTGTCCCCTCCGGCTCTGAAGGTCCTGCGCCGGGCCTGGCTGACCTGTCTGGAGGACAAGGAGCTTCGCCTGTACGCCTTCATCCGCAAGCTGTACGACCAGGGGCCTGGCTTTATGCGCAGCAAGGCCGACGATGTGTACTACCCCATCGCCTGCGCCCTGCGTCACCTGGGCGGTGAACTGGAAAAGCTGCGGGGCTTCGTGCGTTTTTCCGATTACAACGGCATCCTGGGCGGCGAGATCGAGCCAAAGAACCGGGTGCTTCCTCTGCTGGCCAACCACTTCTGCAGCCGCATGGCCGGGGAGTCCTTCTTCCTGTATGACCGCACCCACCGGGAGCTGCTGCTGTACACCAAGGGCCAGCGCCGCATCGTCCCGGTGGAAAGCCTGACGCTGGAGCTGCCCGGCCCGGAGGAGCTTCAGTACCGTGCCCTGTGGCAGGAGTTTTTCCGCACCGTATCCATCCGGGAGCGGACCAACCCCCGCTGTCAGAACTCGTTTCTCCCCAAACGGTATCGGGGCGTCATGACGGAATTTCTTCCGGTGGACTACGAGGGCCTCAGCCGTCCAGCAGCTGCCGGAGATCTGCCAGCCCCCGGCGCTCCAGCCGGGATATCTGCACCTGGGACACCCCCAGGATCCGGGCCGTCTGCTCCTGGGTCAGCCCCTTGAAGAAGCGCAGCAGGATGGTCATTTTCTCCCGCTCCGGCAGCTGATCGATGGCCTCCCGCAGGGCGATGTGCTCCACCATACGATCCTCCGGGCTGTCGGTGCCCAGGGTGGACTCCAGGGTCAGCCCCTCCGCCGTCTCCTGCTGCAGGGACTCCGGCGCGCCGGTGGCCAGCTCAACGCTAGCGATCTCCTCCGGCGTCAGCCCCGTCTCCTCCGCCAGCTCCGACAGCCGTGGATCCCGGCCCAGCCGGTGCCGCAGCCGCTCCCGGGCCGCGGCCAGGGCCTGCCCCTTTTCCCGGATGCTCCGTCCCACCTTTATCGCGCCGTTGTCCCGCAAAAAACGCCGTATCTCCCCAGCGATTTTCGGGACAGCATAGGTGGAAAACTGCGTTCCGTACGTCAGGTCAAACCCCTTTACAGCTTTGATGAATCCAATGCATCCCAGCTGATACAGGTCGTCCGTCTCCACCCCACAGCCATAATACCGCCGCACAATGCTCCAGATCAGTCCGCTGTTTTCCAGCAGCACCTGCTCGCAGGCCTCGTCGTCGCCGTTTTGGGCCCGGTCCAGCAGCGTGAACAGCTGCCCGCCGCTCATCGCCGGCCGGACAGGCGCGGGGCGATGCGCTTGCGCATGGACACGGTGGTGCCCTTCCCCGGCGCGGACTTCACCGTCAGCCGGTCCATAAAGCTCTCCATAATGGTAAAGCCCATGCCGCTGCGCTCCTGGCCGCCGGTGGTGAACAGCGGCTGCCGGGCCTGGCGGATGTCGTCGATGCCCCGGCCCCAGTCCCGCACCGTCAGCTCCAGCACGCCGCCTTCCAGAATGCGTAGCTTCATCACGATTTTCCCCAGCTCGTCCGGATAGGCGTGGACGATGGCGTTGGTCACCGCCTCGCTGACGGCGGTTTTGATGTCCCCGATCTCGTCCAGCGTCGGGTCCAGCTGGGCGGCAAAGGACGCCGCCGCCATGCGGGCAAAGCCCTCGTTGGCGCTGCGGCTGAGAAATTCCAGGGTCACATAGTTTTCGGCCTTCATCTTATGTACCTCCTCTCTATTCCACGGTGACAAAGCGGTCCAGGCCCGCGGCGTCCAGCACCTTCCTCGCCTGGGGCCTCACGCCCCGCAGCGTCACGGCGCCGCCCAGGTCCCGCACGCGCTGCCGGACCCGCATGACCACCGCGATACCGGAGCTGTCCATAAACGTCACCCCGGACCAGTCCAGCACCAGCCGCAGCGGCAGCGCCGCCTCGATGGCCCGGTCCAGCCGGCCCCCGATCTCCCGGGCGGCGTGGTGGTCCAGCTCCCCGATCAGGGCGATCTCCAGGCACCGTTCTTCCTGTCTGACCGTCATTTCCATGCCGATTCACTCCCTTATCATCCGCCCTGTGCTCCAGGGTTTTTGTGCGTTCAGAATACAATCTTC
>QRFC01000669.1_pt1 | contig 32345 bp, 30 predicted proteins | sample 1861061 | NCBI WGS metagenome assembly QRFC01 (sample SAMN09711282, study PRJNA482702) | Human gut metagenome, whole genome shotgun sequencing project.
TGCAGCGAGGCGGAGCACCCGCAGCGGTCGAAAAAATCGAGCAAGCGAGCAGCGCGAAGATTTTTTCGGGCACCGCAAGGCGGTGGGGGCAAATACGCCCGCGGCTACCTTGGGAGCGTATCTGTGCGCAGTACGGACGATGCTTCAGCATCGTTCGTATCCAGCACTGCAAGCGACAGAAAGGGGTTCGTCAAGGGGGAAGCTGTCCCCCTTGACCGTATTTTGGTTCCTTTTGTACGCACAAAAGGAACGCCTCCGCGGCGAGCGGTGCTTACTATGCCTTTGCAAAAGGCTCCACGGCGCCGACAGGCGAGATGAAATTTGGTGTGAAGGGGGTCGCGGTGCGCGGGTGCGGGACTGCGATTGGTCGAGGAATTCCGCCGGCAGGCGGCCACTCCCTCGGCTTTCTACAGAATCCAATAAAAATGCCGCCGGGCACAAACAAATGTTTGCAATTTGCGAGGGGATGTGCTACACTGAAAACGAAACCAGAAATTTGGGAAAAAGGAGCGTGTGCCATGTTCTGTTCGGTGCAATCCATGGGGCTAAGCGGGATAGAGAGCTACCCGGTGACGGTGGAGGTGGACTGCCGCCGCGGGCTGCCGCGGTTTGATATTGTGGGGCTGCCGGATACCGCTGTAAAGGAGAGCCGGGAGCGGGTGCACAGCGCCATCGGCAATTTGGGGTATACCTTTCCCGCGGGGGTGCTGGTGGTGAACCTGGCCCCGGCCGATACCAAAAAGAGCGGCCCGCTGTATGACCTGCCCATCCTGCTGGGGATTCTGGCGGCGGGCTGCGGGGTGGACCTGCCGTTGGCGGGCAGCGCCTTTGTGGGGGAGATCTCACTGGATGGGCGGCTGCGCCCCGTCAACGGTGTGCTTTCGATGGTCTCGGAGGCGGCGCGGCAGGGTTATTCCCGTATATACATCCCCTATGATAACGCCGCGGAGGGCAGTGTGGTGCAGGGGATAGAGGTCTACCCCGTGCGCACTGCGCGGGAGCTGGTGGAGGCCCTGACCGGAGGGAAAGCGCTGCCTACGGCACGATCGGTGCCGTACCGGGAGCTGCCCCAGCCGCCGATGCCGGATTTTAGCGAGGTGAAGGGGCAGGAGAATGCCAAGCGGGCCCTGGAGATCGCTGCAGCGGGCGGGCACAATGTGCTGCTGATCGGGCCGCCCGGCACCGGCAAAAGCATGCTGGCCAAGCGCCTGCCCTCTATTCTGCCGGAGATGAGCTTTGAGGAGGCGGTGGAGACCACCAAGATCCATTCGGCGGCGGGTTTTCTGCCCAGCGGGGTGCCGCTGCTGAAAAACCGGGTGTTCCGATCGCCGCACCATTCCATCTCGATGGCGGGGTTGACCGGCGGCGGCAGCACACCCCGTCCGGGAGAGATCTCACTGGCGCACAACGGCGTGCTGTTTATGGATGAGCTGCCGCAATTTACCCGCCCGGCGATGGAATCGCTGCGGCAGCCGCTGGAGGATGGGGTCATTACCATCAGCCGGGCAGGCGGCAGGGCAACCTACCCCAGCAGCTTTATGCTGGTGGGGGCCATGAACCCCTGTCCCTGCGGCTATTTTGGGCATCCCACCCGGGCGTGCACCTGCTCCCAGACCAAGGTGAGCCTGTACCTGAACAAGATAAGCGGCCCGCTGCTGGACCGGATGGATCTGCAGGTGGAGGTGCCCCCGGTGGAGTACGACCGGATGGCGGACGCCCGGCCGGCGGAGTCCTCGGCGGAGGTGAGAAGGCGGGTGGAGGCGGCCCGGCAGATCCAGCGGCGGCGGTATGCCGGCACCGGGGTGACCTGCAATGCCCGGCTGACGCCCTCCCTGCTGAAAAAATACTGCGTGCTGACCTCGGAGGCCGACCGCCTGCTGGCGGCTGCCTATGAGCGTATGGGGCTTTCCGGGCGGAGCTATGACCGCCTGCTGCGGGTGGCCCGCACCATAGCCGACCTGGCCGGCAGCGAGCAGATAGGGCCTGACCATGTGGCGGAGGCGATCCAGTTCCGCAACCTGGACCGCAAGTACTGGCAGGTTACGGCCAAGGAGCTGTAAAGGCATGGCAGAGGCCCGAAAAGGCGCCGGCCGCCCGCAGGGCGCCCCGGCGCAGCCGGGGCTGGGGGGCGAAGCCCCCCAAAAACCGTCCGGAGGACGGTTTGCCCTGCGGGCGGCCGGCGCCCTGCAGAAACCCGGATTTTGGCTTGCAATCCCGGTGGCGGCGTGGTAGAATGTCCGTAGAAGAAATACAACTGTGTGCAAGGAGGAAAACGCATGGTCAATCTGCAGCAGCCGTCCCACCGGGAGGGTTCCCGGCTTTTACTGGTGGATAGTTCCGTACTGCCGGAGGTTTTTCTGCGGGTGGTGGAGGCCAAACGGATGCTGGCGGTGGGCCAGGTGCGCAGCCTTTCGGAGGCCGCCAAGGCGGCCGGGATCAGCCGCAGCGCGCTGTACAAGTACAAGGACTGCGTTTTTGTGCACAATGAGGCGCTGGACGACAAGGTCATTACCCTTTCCGCGCGGTTGGAGGACCGGCCCGGCGTACTTTCCGGGTTGCTGAACAGCCTTTCGGAGCAGCAGGGGAACATTCTGACCGTGAACCAGAACATCCCGGTGGATGGGGTGGCGGCGGTTTCGGTTTCGGCGCGGCTGCCCCTGCCGATGGCTATTGAAACGCTGCGGCAGAACCTGCTTTCTCTGCCCGGTGTGACCCAGGTGGATATCCTCTCCACCCGGTGAGTTGAGTGAAATAAGATTTTTTGTCCCTGCGTGGGTGCTGCCCGCGCGGGGGCGTTTTTTTGGCTGGGAGGGCTGGCGGAGAGGGAAGGCTGGCGGGGCCCGCAGGGCAAACCGTCCGGAGGACGGTTTTGGGGGCGGGGCGTCGCCCCGCCCCTTAGCCCCGGCGCAGCCGGGGCGCCCTGCGGGCCACGGCTTTCCCTACGAGGGGACTGGGTGAGGGGCAGGGACCGCCCCCGCCCCTGTGCTCGCGCAAATTTTCCGAGGGGGAAGGACTATCCCGCCCGTGCGGCGGGTACACTGTACCATAGAGAACAGGAACGGTAGGGGGGAGCGGTATGCCGGCGGGAAAACGGGCGTTTTTGCAGGGGGCGGCCTTTTGGGGCGTGGTGCTGGGGCTGTGTTACCTGGGGCTGCGGTACGCGCTGCCCTGTTTTTTGCCGCTGGTGCTGGGCGCCGTAATGGCGGCGGCGCTGCACCCGGCCGCGGCCGGGCTGTGCCGGCGGCTGGGCTGGCGGTACCGGCCCTGTGCCGTGCTGGTAGCTGTGGCGGCGCTGACCCTGCTGGGGCTGCTGCTATGGGGAATCGGGGGAGTGGTGGTACGGCAGGGAAGCGCCCTGCTGCCGCAGATCCCGGCCTTTTACCGGGAGACGCTGCTGCCGCTGGCGGAGGAGCTGCGGGAAAAGTGGCAGACGCTCCAGCAGGGGCGGGCCGGCGGCGGATGGGGGACCTCCCTGGAGGAGGTGCTGCAAAACGCGGTGACCACCCTTTCGCGGCGGGTGGTGGGCTGGCTGGGGGGCATTGCCTCCTCGCTGCCGTCGATTTTATTCACCCTGACCTTTACGGTGCTTTCCACCATCTTCTTTTTGCAGGATTATGCCGGGATCACGGGATTTATTGTGCGGTCGCTGCCGGGGCGGTGGCTGCGGCCTATGGTGGAATCCAAGCGGTACCTGCTGGGGGCGGTGCAGAAGGTGCTGTTTGCCTACCTGTGCATCATGTTCATCACCTTTGGGGAGATAGCGCTGGGATTGTGGCTGCTGCGGGTGCCGTATTTTGCGGCCATTGCCTTTGCCATTGCGCTTTTGGATATTCTGCCGTTTATCGGCAGCGGGCTGTTTTTGATTCCGTGGGGGGCGTACCATCTGCTCATCAGCCGGCAGACGGCGCTGGGGGCGGGACTGCTGCTGCTTTACGCGGTGGTGACGGTGGTGCGGATGTGGTTGGAGCCGCGGATCGTGGGCGGGCGGATCGGGCTGCACCCGCTGGCGACCCTGACGGCGATGTATGCCGGACTGAAGATTTTTGGGTTCTGGGGGCTGCTGCTGGCCCCGCTGGGGACGACACTGCTGCTTCATTTGCGGCAGGGCGGCTACCTGCGGGGGGAGGGGTAGGCCCTTTCCTTTTTGGATGGGGTGGTGCAGAGAGCTGGCCCCGGGCGCCCCGCCGGCCGCCGGAGGCGGCCAGACCGAGGGGCCGCGGAGCGGCCCCTCGGTTCCCGCGGCGGAACGCCGCGGGGCGGGGTGCCCGGAAGGTGCGGCGAGTGCTGATGCGAGAAGGAGCAGGGATTCGGCGGTGGTGGGGCAGGGACAGGGAAAAGCCCCCACGCATAGGGTGGAAAGCAGAGGCTCAGCCTTTGGATTCACTATGACCCGGAAAGGGGCGACCCTATGTATCTCCTTGTCTATAAATTCGGCGGCTCTTCGGTCGCTGATGCTGCTGGACTGCGCTGTGCCGCCGGGCAGCTGGCGGAGGCCGCGGCGGCCGGCTTCCATATTATCGCGGTGGTTTCTGCGCAGGGAAAGACCACCGACCGCCTGCTGCAAAGTACGGCGGAGCTGACCGCGCACCCTGCCTGCCGGGAGGCTGACCAGCTATTGGCCACCGGGGAGCAGGCATCCGCTGCGCTGATGGCCATGACCCTGCAGGAAAGGGGGCTTTCCGCTGTTTCCCTCACCGGCTGGCAGGCCGGCATCCATACCGATGGCAACCATGCTGCTGCGGAGATCACGGCGCTGCACCGACGCCGCATCCTGCGGGAGCTGGAGGCCGGGAAGATCGTGATTGTGGCGGGGTTCCAGGGGGTGGACCGTGAGGGCGACATCACCACACTGGGGCGGGGCGGCAGCGATACCACCGCGGTGGCGCTGGCCGCGGCCTTTGACGCCTGCGGGTGCCGCATCTGTACCGATGTGGACGGTGTGTACGACCGTGACCCGCGAGAATTCCCCCAAAGCCGCCGGTATGACCGCATCCCCTATGACGAGATGCTGGAAATGGCAGAGGGCGGCGCCAAGGTGCTGCACCCCCGCAGCGTTTTTCTGGCCCGGAAGTACCGGGTGCCGCTGAAGGTGCTGCGCACCGGCGCCGAGACCCCTTGCACGGTGGTGGGGCTGGAGGAACGGCAGCATCACTCCCTGGCGGCCGATACTACTTTCCTTTACCGGTAGGCGGATGGGGGTGGGGCGGCAGGGGTGGTTGGCATAGGGAAGGTTGGCGCGGGGGGAGGGGCCGCAGGCCAAACCGCCCGGAGGGCGGTTTCAGCGGGCGGAGCCCGCTGGCCCCGGCGAAGCCGGGGCGGCCTGCGGCCCCAGCCTGGTCCTGCACCAAGCCCTCCCTTGACAAATCCCCTGCCGCTCCCGTACAATGGCAGCAGAAACTGCTGCTCCGTGCGGGGGGATGAGGGGGTCATTTGATGCGATTTTGGGATTACCTGCGGTACCGGCGGCGGATGCTGCTGGCGGCAGCGGTCTGCTGCGTGATATTTGCGGCAAGCTTTGCGTTGTACCGGCTGCCGCTGCGGGCGGTGCTGTACCCGGTGGGACTGTGTCTGCTTGTGGGACTGGGCTTTGCCGTGTGGGATTACCGCCGGACCCTAAAGCGGCACCGGGCACTGACCGGCTGTGGGGATCTGACCGCGGAGCTGCTGCGGGAGCTGCCCCCGCCGGAAAGCCTAGCAGAGGAGGATTACCGGGCGCAGCTGCTGCACCTGCGGCAGCTGTGCACTGAATTGCAAAGCGCGGCCGACAACCGCTACCGGGATGCCATCGAGTACTACACCACCTGGGCGCACCAGATCAAGACCCCGATCGCTTCGATGCGGTTGGCGCTGCAGGGGGAGGATACCGCCCTTTTCCGGCGGCTATTGAGTGATCTTTCCCGCACCGAGCAGTATGTGGAGATGGTGATGGCCTTCCTGCGGCTGGAGGACGCTCCCGGGGACTATGTGTTCCGGGAGGTCGCGCTGGATGAGGTGCTGCGGCAGGCGCTGCGCCGTTTCTCGGCGGAATTTATAGACCGGCGGCTGCGGCTGGACTATACCCCTACGGGGCTTACTGTGCTTACCGATGAAAAGTGGCTGTGCTTTGTGCTGGAGCAGCTGCTTTCCAATGCTCTGAAATACACCCGGGAGGGGAGTATCACGGTGGAACTGGCCGGAGAGCGGGTTCTGGCGATCCGGGATACCGGCATCGGCATTGCGCCGGAGGACCTGCCGCGGATTTTTGAAAAGGGGTATACCGGGCAGAACGGCCGGGCGGACAAGCGGGCCAGCGGGCTGGGGCTGTACCTGTGCAGCCGCATCTGCCGCAACCTGGGGGTAGGGCTGACGGTGAAAAGCACCTCCGGCGTGGGGACCACCCTGCTGCTGGATTTTACGCAGTACCCCCTGCGGGTGGAATGAGAGGGACAAGCCCCGGGGAGGGGAGAGCGGCCCGCAGGGCCGGCCGCCGCAGGCGGCCGTAGGGCGGCGAAGCCGCCCAAACCCGCCCCGGAGGGGCGGGTTGCCCTGCGGGCCGAAGCCTGCCCTCTGCAGGGAGCTGGCCGAGGAAAGTGTGGGGTGCCGGAAACCTTACAAAAATGTAAGATTTGGGGCGGGAAATGTAAGCCATATCGATGGCAAGGCAGGCCCCGCCCCTGTTACAATAGCAGCAGTAAGGCCCGGTCCCATTCATCGATGGGACTGGGCACCAATGCAAGGAGGCTGCTTAGTTTATGAGTATCTTGGAAGTAAAGGGTCTGCGCAAGGTCTACACCACCCGCTTTGGCGGGAACCGGGTGGAGGCGCTGCGCAATGTCAGTTTTAGTGTGGAGCAGGGCGAATATGTGGCCGTGATGGGAGAAAGTGGCAGCGGCAAGACCACGCTGCTGAATATCCTGGCGGCACTGGATAAGCCCACCGCCGGCAGCGTGGTGCTGGATGGCCGGGAGCTTTCCAAGGTGGGCGATGCCGATGCCGCCGCCTTCCGGCGGGATAATCTGGGATTTGTGTTCCAGGAGTTTAACCTGCTGGATACCTTCTCACTGGAGGACAACATAGCGCTGCCGCTGGTGCTGGCGGGCAAGGGCTACCGGGAGATCAACGAAAGGCTGATGCCCGTTGCCCGGCGGCTGGGGATCGCCGAGCTGCTGAAAAAGTATCCCTATGAGGTCTCCGGCGGGCAGAAGCAGCGGGCGGCGGTGGCCCGCGCCATCATCACCCGGCCCAGCCTGCTTTTAGCGGATGAGCCGACCGGCGCCCTGGATTCCCGCTCCAGCGATGAGCTGCTGCGGCTCTTCGGGGAGCTGAACCGCGGCGGGCAGACCATCGTGATGGTCACCCACTCGGTACGGGCGGCCAGTACCGCCGGGCGGGTGCTGTTCATCAAGGACGGTGAGGTATTCCACCAGCTGTACCGCGGCGGCCGTACCGAAGAACAGTTCTACCAGGAGATAAGCGGGACTCTGACCCTGCTGGCGACGGGAGGGATGGAGCAATGAAATTCGGGCTGTATCCACGGCTGGCGCTGGCCGGTATCCGGAAAAACAAGCGCCTGTACATCCCCTATCTGCTTACCTGTACCGGTATGGCGATGATGTACTATATCATCATCTTTTTGCAGCACAATGAAATGCTGGACGGCATGCGCGGCGGGACGACCGCTTCCACCATTCTGGCACTGGGCGGCTGGGTGGTGGCCATCTTCGCCTGCATTTTTCTCTTTTATACCCATTCCTTCCTGCTGCGCCGCCGCAAAAAGGAATTCGGCCTTTATAACATCCTGGGCATGGGGCGCCGCCACCTGGTGCGCATCGAGATATGGGAAACGATTTTTGTGGCCATCGGCACCACGGCGGCAGGGCTGCTGTGCGGCATTGCTTTTTCCAAGCTGGCGGAGCTGGGCCTGATGAACCTCATGCACGGCAGCATCAGCTATGTCTTTTCCATCAGCGCTCCGGCTATTATGGCCACGCTGCTCATTTTTGGGGTCATTCACCTGCTGCTTTTGCTGCGGGCCGCCGTGGCGGTAGGGCGCACCTCGGCCATCAGCCTGCTGCAAAGTGAAGCCGCCGGCGAAAAGCCCCCGCGCGCCAATTGGTTTTTGGGCTTGCTGGGCGTTATCCTGCTGGGAGTGGCCTACTACATGGCAGTCACCATCAAGGAGCCGCTGATGGCGCTGGCACTGTTCTTTGTGGCGGTGGTACTGGTCATTCTGGCCACTTATCTCATTATGATAAGCGGCAGCGTGCTGCTGTGCCGCCAATTGCAGAAGAACACCGCCTACTACTATAATCCCCGGCATTTTGTTTCGGTTTCCTCCATGGCTTACCGCATGAAGCGCAACGGCGCGGGACTGGCTTCGGTGTGTATCCTGGCCACCATGGTACTGGTGATGCTCTCTTCCACCACCAGCCTGTACTTTGGCGCGGAGGATTCCTTGATGGCCCGCTACCCCTGGGAGCTGATGGTGGAATACCGCTTTGAGAGCGCAGAGGACCTTGTCCCGCAGAATGTCAGCGAGCTTCGTGATGAGATCGATACCATTCTGGCGGAGCAAAGCTGCACGCCGCAGAATGTTTCGGAATGGCGCGCGCTGGCCATCAGCGGCTATCTGGAGGGCAGCCGCGGTGATTTTGCCCGTGCGGACGAAAGCGGCGGTTTCTATACGCCCAAGAGCGAAATCTGCAATTTCTACTTTATCCCGCAGGAGGACTACAATGCCCGGACCGGCGAAACCGTGGCGCTGCAGCCGGGCGAGGCGCTGGTCTATGATTCCCGGGGCACCGGCTATTCCCACAGCGAGCTGGATCTCGGCTACGGGCTGCATTATGACATCGTGGGGCAGGCGCTCCCATGGAAATGCGGCAGCATCGCCATGGATATTGCCCCCACACTGGTGCTGGTCGTTCCGGACCTGACCGAAGCCGAGCATGGCCTGGCGGCGCTGGGGCAGTATCCCGCGTGCCGGTGGAACTACGGCTTTGATACGGGGCTGCCCGCCGAAAAGCAGGCGGAGATCAGCAACAGCCTGTACGATGCCAACATCGGGATGCATGATGACTATACCGAAGCCCATGGCATCCGCACCCGTACCATCGAGTGCCGCACCATGAATGAGGCGGACTTCTTTGGCACCTACGGCGGGCTGTTCTGCCTGGGTATTATCCTCAGCGTGGAGTTCCTCTTTGCCGCTGTGCTTATCATCTATTACAAGCAGATCTCGGAGGGCTACGAGGATCAGTCCCGCTTCGGCATCATGCAGAAGGTGGGCATGACCAAGGCGGAGATCCGCCGCAGCATCAACAGCCAGCTGCTTACGGTCTTTTATCTGCCGCTGGTGATGGCGGGGCTGCACCTGGTTTTTGCCTTCCCCATGATCCGCCGCCTGCTGCTGCTCTTTAACCTGAACAATGTGGGGCTTTTCGCTCTCGCCACTGTCATCAGCTTTGTGATGTTTGGGGTGCTGTATGCCCTTATCTACCGCATTACCGGCAATGTGTATTACCGCATCGTCAGCGATATCCACGACCGGGAATGAGACCCTCTCTCTATAAGGAAAGCCCGATGGCCGGCATTGCTGCCGGCCACCGGGTTTTTGCTATATTAGGAGAGATAGAGAGATGATAGGTCAGTTGGCTGCAGGAGTGGGCAGCTTGGGATTTTCCTTGTAGTACTTGGCGCGGGCGGGCAGCCAGAACAGCAGGAACACCGCCAACGAGATGAGCGGGACCACCACGCCGGGCCAGATGAGACCGATGGCAATGGCTAGGAACAGGGCACGCTCATACAGGCGGATGGGCCGGTAATGGTACCCCTGTACCACATAGGAGATGGGCAGGGCATCCACTACGCAGCAGACGAAGGTGACGATGGTATCCAGGATCATATAGGGGCTGCTGAAATCGTAGGTGAGGATGGAAGGATTGTAGATAAAGGCATAGGGCACCAGGAAGGCCACGATGCCGATCTTGACGGCCTCCATGCTTACCTTCATGGGAGGGGCCTTGCAGATGCCGGCTGCGGCATAGGAGGCCAGCGCCACCGGCGGGGTGATGCAGGCGATGGAGGAGAAGTAGAACAGGAACATGTGCGCCCCCAGAACCGGAACGCCCAGCTTGATGAGGGCGGTGGCAATGGTGGAGGAAGCAATGATGTAAGCGGCGGCGGTGGGCAGGCCCATGCCCAGCACGATGCACACCAGCATGGCCAGCAGCAGGGAGATGAGCAGGCTGCTGGAGCCGAGGGAGATGAGCAGGGAGGAGAACTTGACGCCAAGGCCGGTCATGGTGAGCATGCTGATGATGATGCCGCAGATGGCGGTGGCGGTGATAACGGTGGTGGAGCCGATGGCGCCGGAGCGCAGGGCATTCACCAGCTTTTTCAGGGAGAAGCGGTCGTCCTTATCGAAGCAGCAGCAGATGATGAGTACGGCCATGGAATACAGCGCCGAGCGGGAGGTGGAAAAGCCGAACACGCACAGCGAAAGGATGAGCACGGCAATGGGCAGCAGCAGTTTGGCACTCTTTTTCAGCACCGGCAGCAGCTTGGGGATATCCTTGAGATCCATGCCGGTCAGGTTGGCCTTGAGCGATTCCACATCCACGGTGCTGAAGATGCAGATATAGTACATCAGGGCCGGGACCAGCGCCGCCAGGCAGATGGTGCCGTAGGGGATGGCGGTGGCTTCGGCCATCAGGAAGGCCGCGGCGCCCATAACAGGGGGCATAAGCTGGCCGCCGGTGGAGGAAACGGCTTCCACCGCGCCGGCGAATTCATCGCGGTACTTCTGCTTTTTCATCAGCGGGATGGTGAAGGCGCCGGTGGTGACTACATTGGCGATGGCGCTGCCGGAAATGGTGCCCATGATGGCACTGGAGATAACGGCGATCTTGGCCGGGCCGCCGCGCTTGGCGCCCGCCAGCGAGATGGAAAGATCCCGGAAGATCTCATTGGCGCCGCTGACTTCCAAAAAGGCGCCGAACAGGATGAACAGGAAGATGATATTGCAGGAGGTAGCCAGGGCGGAGCCCCAGATGCCCTGATCGCCGAAGATATTGACGATGACACGCTGCAGGGAATATCCCCTGTGGCCAAAGCCGCCGGGGATGTACTTGCCCAGGAAGGCATAGCCGATAAAGATGACCGCCATAATGGGCAGCGCTTTGCCGGAGAGCTTGTACGCTGCGGCAATGGTGACCACGGTGGCCAGGGCGCCAAAGATGATGTCATTCTGATTGGCGGTGATGGAAAGACGGGTCTGGAAACTGGAGGGATCGATCATGACATAGACCGCCACAGCAATGGCAGCGGCGGAGAGAATGAGATCCGGCCATTTCTTCTTGAGCCCGGTCCAGCCGGATGCTTTTCCCTTCCAGTCGTACATCAAGAAGGCGAACAGCATGCCGAACATATAGTGCAGCGCATAAATGCGCAGATAATACATATTGACGATCGGCTTGCCGCCGATGCTGATATACTTGCCGATCTGGATAAAGCACATGACCAGCGCAAGTACGGTAATGATGATCTTGAAGATCTTATCAGCGCGGGGAGAAACGCCCCCCGTAGTTACTTTGTCACTCATAGGTTAACTCCCATCACAAAAAATCGGTCGGGTTTTATTGGAGCAGGGGTCAGGCTTTGCGGAAAAGGAGACAGGCGGCCGGCGCTGCGGCCGGCCGCCTGCGGGTTTATTGGTTCAGTCGGTTCAAATGCGTGGGGCAGACATCAGGAGGGTGAGAAGCCGGGGGCTACCTCTGCCATCTGGATGCCCTGCTCCTGATAGTACTTGATGGCGCCATCGTGGAACAGGAAGGGCATATTGGGGATGTTCTCCAGCTTGAGGCCGCCGGCAAGACCGGCATAAACGGTGACCATGTCGTCATAGTGCTCCCAGGTGGCCTTGGTCAGCTCGTAAACGACCTCATCATCCACATCCTCGCTTGCAATGAAGAAGGCCCACATGGAACAGGAGAGGATATCCTTATCGGCATTGGCCTTATAGGTGCCGGCGGGGATATAGCTCTGAACATAGTAGGGGGTCATCTCGCATACGATCTTGACCTGCTCTTCTGTCATGGGCAGGATGTTGACCTCGTGGGTGGCTTCGGTTTCCGCCAGGGAGGGCCATGCGCCGGCAGCCTGGGTGATAACGGCATCAATGGTGCCGTCCTTCAAGGCCTCTACGGTGGTGCCCCAGGCGTCATTGTGTACGGTTACATTGATGCCCATGGCATCCAGCAGCTTGCGCAGAACGGGATCGATGCCGGAGCCCTTGGAGCCCAAACCGACGGTCTTGCCTTCCAGGTCGCTCCAGGTCTCGATGCCGCTGCTGGAGAGAGCGAACGCGGTGAGGGACATCTCATACATGGGGGCGATAACGCGGGACTTGACCATCTTCTGGCCGCCGGTCCATTCGGCTACGCCTTCATAGGCTTCCAGAGTGGAGGAAGCGCCGCCCACACCGAACTGGCACTCGCCGGTCTCGATAAGGGCAGTATTGGCGGTAGCGCCGCCGGTGGTTTCGGCAGTAATGGAATACTTGCCATTGAATACGGAATTCATAACGGTGCACCAGCCGGTGCCTACTACATTGAAGGCGCCGCCGGAAGCGGAGCAGCCGGCACTAAAGGTTTGCAGCTTGGGGGCATTGGGATCGTTGTTGCTTTCGCCGCAGCCAACACAGGCAAAAACCAGTGCGCAGGTCAGCAGCAGGCTGAGGAAAACTTTGAGTTTCTTCATGGTCTTTTGTCCTTTCCGTTTTTATCTGCGATTCTTCATACTGTCGAAGAGGGCCGGTCAATGTCTTTTGTCGACTGTCGGCAAATTCTCCTTTTTTACATTAACACTTTTTTGTAGGAAAAGTCTATGAACAATCGCACCAATATTCATTCCGCAATATTGTATACAATATACATAAATCGCTAAGAAGACGCCAATTTGGCCAAATTTTATTGACGAAATCACCAAAATCCCCTATATTTATGTTGACAGTATACAGTATTTAATTTAGGAGCAACTACGATTTTATGAAAAATTCCGTCATTGGACCGTTCTGTTTCCGGCGTGTCATCAAAAAGACGCTGGTGAGCCGTATGAGGAGGTAGAGACCTCGGCTCATCCTTTTTGCCATACCGAAAAACAGGAGGAAACCCAATGAAAACAGAACCGAAGGATACCGGCCTGCGCATCCGGCAGCACCCCATCCTGGGGGAGCAGCCGCAGGGCAGGCAGGTGACGATATACTTTGACGGAAAACCGCTTTCCGCCATCGAAGGCGAGCCCATCGCGGCGGTGCTGACGGAGGCCGGGGTGCGGGTGTTCCGTCACACCGCCCGCGAGGACCATCCACGGGGCATCTTTTGCGCCATTGGCCGCTGCACTGACTGCGCCATGACGGTAAACGGCGTGCCGGGGGTGCGTACTTGCATCACCCGGGTGGAGGAGGGCATGCGGGTAGAAACACAGCATGGCCTGGGAAAGTGGGGTGACCCCCATGCGTGAGAACCCCCAGGTGGCCATAGTAGGGGCAGGGCCTGCCGGGCTTTCCGCTGCGGCGGTGCTGGCCCGCTGCGGCGCGCAGGTCACCGTTTATGATGAAAACGACCGCCCCGGCGGTCAGCTCTTTAAGCAGATTCACAAGTTTTTCGGCTCCGGGCACCACGGGGCCGGGGTACGCGGGGTGGAGCTGGGCTGCCAGCTGCTGGCGGAATGCGAAGCAGCCGGGGTGGAGATCTGCCTTTCCCACACTGTTTACGGCATCTTTCCCGGAGGGCGACTGGGTGTTACCCATGCCGGGTACAGCCGTATCATCCGGGCGGAAAAGATTTTGATCGCTACCGGCGCTACCGAAAAGGCCCTGGCCTTCCCCGGCTGGGACCTCCCCGGGGTGATGGGTGCGGGCGCCGCCCAGACCATGGTGAACCTGAACCGGGTGCTGCCTGGCCGCAGAATCATCATGGTGGGCAGCGGCAATGTAGGCTTGGTGGTGGGTTTCCAGCTGCTGCAGGCTGGGGCACACCTGGCTGCTGTGGTGGAGGCCAAGTCCCAGATCAGCGGCTATGCCGTCCATGCCAACAAACTGATGCGGGCCGGGGTGCCTATCCTTACCGGGCATACCGTACTGGAGGCCCGCGGCAGGGATTCGGTGGAGGAAGTGACCATTGGCCGGGTGGATGAGCGGTATCGGCCTATTCCCGGTACCGAGCGAACCATTGAGGCTGATACCGTCTGCTTGGCGGTGGGACTTACCCCCTCGATAGAACTTCTGCGCATGGCCAATGTGGGGCTGACCCACCTGCCGCCGATGGGCGGCTATCTGCCGCTGCACAGCGGCACCCTGTGTACCACCAATCCGGATATCTATGTGGCCGGAGATGTGGCCGGGATAGAGGAGGCCAGCACGGCCATGGAAGAAGGCCGACTGGCCGGGACGGCCATTGCCGCGGCGCTGGGCCTGCTGGAGGAAGCAGAAGCCGGGCGGCAGATGGAGGAGATCCGCCGGCGTGCGGCCCAGCTGCGAACCGGCCCCCATGGGGAAGCCCGCGGCACCGCCAAAGCGGAACTGGAGAGGAGGTATGTCCAGTGGCAGAACAGCTGAAGCGCGGCCCCCATGCCGTTATCGAATGCACCGAGGAGATCCCCTGCAACCCCTGCTGCACCGCCTGCCCACAGGGGGCCATCACCATGGCGGAGGGCCTGAGCAGCCTGCCCTGCCTGAACCGGGGAAAATGCACCGGCTGCGGGCTGTGCATCCCCTGCTGCCCGGGCCAGGCCATCTTTGTCATCGATGATACCTATTCCGGGAGCGAAGGTTTGCTTTCTCTCCCATATGAATTTACTCCCCTGCCCATTGTGGGGCAGTCGGTCATCCTTACCGACCGCCGCGGCCGGCCAGTGGGGGAGGGGACCATCCACCGGGTGCTGTGCCCGCCGGTTTTTCACCAAACGGCTGTGGTGACGCTGCGGGTGCCGCTGGCCCTGCTGGATACCGTCCGGGGATTTCTCTCCACAAGTGGAAAGGAGGTGCTCCATGAAGGATAAGGATATCATCATCTGCCGGTGTGAGGAGATCACCAAAGGCGAGATCATACAGGCCATCCGGGATGGCGCCACCACCGTGGATGGCATTAAGCGGATGACCCGGGCCGGTAAGGGACTATGCCAGGGGCGCACCTGCCGCCCACTGGTGGAGGCCATTCTGATGGCGGAGCTGGGCCACCTGCCCCCCGCGGAGGAATACCCCAGTACCCGCCCCCCGGTGCGGCCCATGCCGCTTTCGGCCCTTTTGGCCGGGGAGGAGGACACATGAAGCAGCACAGCGAGTTTGTTATCATCGGCGGCGGGGTGCTGGGCGCCAGCCTGGCCTACCAGCTCAGCCTCCACGGCAGGGAAGTCCTGCTGCTGGAACAGAATGAAATATGCAGCGGCACCAGCAGCGGCACCGTCGCCTGGATCGGACCTTTTGACCGGCAGCCGCTTTTTATGGAGGAGCTGGCGATCCGCTCCTTCCTGCGGCTGTTCCTGCTGGAGCATGAACTGGACCGGCCCTTTGAATTTACTGTTACCGGCTCCCTTAAGCCGCTTTACACCGAAAAAGATATAGCCGCCGCCCAAAAGGCCGCAGAAATGGGCGCCGCCGTGGGCTATGATGTCGTCCGGATCCTCGCCCCGGAGGAAGCCTGGGAAAAGGAACCGGCCATGCGGGGCAACGGTATGATCGCCGCCCGGTATGAGCCCTACTCCGCCCACATCAATCCCTTCCTGCTGGTGGATTCTTACATCCAGACCGCCAAGCGTCTGGGTGCGGAGGTATGTACCTTTACCAAGGTGCTGGACCTTGAAATAAGTGACCGCCGCATCACGGCGCTGATGACTGACCGCGGCCGCGTCACTGCCGAGCATGTCATCTGCTGTGCCGGCCTGTGGAGCTATGAGATCGGGGAAAAGTTGGGGATCCCGGCGCCGGTGCGGCCCAATCGCGGCTGCTGCCTGGTCACCGAAAAGCTTCCACCCATCCTGCATACCTTTGCCAGCAGCGCCCACCAGACCGCCCACGGCAATATCATTTTTGGCCTAAACAGCGAGGACCTGCCCGCCGGAACCCACGATACTACCGTCCCGGCCGAAGCGCCGCAAACCGCGGTGCGCCAGGCGCTGCGGGAGTTCCCGGCCCTGAGCGGGGTCAATATCATCCGCAGTTACGCAGGCCTGCGCTGCAAGCCTGTGGATGGCCTGCCCATCATTGGCGGCGATGAGGAAAAGCTCCAGAATTTCGGCTATTTCCTGATGCACAGCGCGTACAGCTACACGGCGGGGGTCTCGCCGCTGGCGGCGGCCTACTTTATGGGCCAGGTCGATGCGGAGGATCCTTTATTAGCGCAGCTCCATTACCGCCGCTTTTTATACGGAGGAAACTAAACCATGATCCCAGCCCTTTCGCAGAACAGTCTCCCGGTCGGCATCTTGATGAACCGGGCTTCCTTCCCCCGCTTGCCGGGGGATATCGGCAATCCCGCCACCTTTCCCTTTGCGGTACGGTACCGTATGGTGCCCGGCACCACCTACCATGATGTGGTGGAAGCCCTGCAGGAGGAGCGCCTGCTGGTACCCTTCATTGCGGCGGCCCAGGCCCTGGAGCAGGAGGGGGTCTGCGCCATCACCACCAGCTGCGGCTTTTTGGCGCTGTTCCAGCGACAGCTCAGCGCGGCGGTGCGGGTGCCGGTCTATACCTCGGCGCTGCTGCAGCTGCCCATGATCGCTGCCGCCCTGCCGCCCGGCAAGCGGGTGGGCATCCTTACGGCGGATAGCGCCAACCTGACCCCGCGCCACCTGGCGGCCGCCGGGGCCAGCTACTGCCCTGTCACCGTAATGGGTATGGAGCATACCACCGAATTTTCCAGCTTCCTGCGGGAGGACCGTACCTCCTTTGATGCCGAGAAGTGCCGCCAGGAGCACATCGAAGCCGCGCTGGAGCTGATCCGACGGGACCCCGGCATTGGGGCCATCCTGCTGGAATGCACCAATATGCCCCCCTGGGCGCTGGATATCCACTTGGCCACCCGCCTGCCGGTCTACGACTTCCGCACCATGCTGTGCGGGGTAGTGGCGGCACTCCGCCCGCCGGATTACAGCACCTAACTCTGGGCCCTGCCGATAGCTTTCCGCTGTCGGCAGGGCCTTTTTGGCAGTTTGATTCTTTATTGTTGAGGATATTGCACAGTTCCGCGCGGGCAGGTTCTACCAACCACACATTGACAAGGTTCGCTCGTATGGTGTAGAATGTATGCAATATACAAATAGTTCGCCGCCGCTTCCTCTGGGGCGGTGCCTATTCCATTATGGTTCCGCCCACGGGCGGTGAGATAAAAGCAAGACAAAGACTACGAATCGAGGTGTCGCAAGCGTGGAAATCACACACGAAGTGGAACGCATGAAAAAAGTGGCCTGCCCCAAGGGCCACGGCCCGGCCGAGCTGCCGCAGGAGGGAAACTGGACTCAGGTCAAGGAGATCCGGGATATCAGCGGCCTTTCCCATGGCATTGGCTGGTGCGCCCCGCAGCAGGGCTGCTGCAAGCTTACCCTAAATGTTAAAAACGGTGTTATCCAGGAGGCCCTGGTGGAGACCACCGGCTGTACCGGCGCTACCCATGGTGCGGCGGTGGCTGGGGAGCATCTGCCCGGCAAAACGCTGCTGGAAGCTCTGAATACCCATCTGGCCTGTGATGCCATCAATGTGGCCATGCGAGAGATCTTTAAGCAGATGGTATACGGCCGCACCCAGACCGCTTTTTCGGAAAACGGCCTGCCCATCGGGGCTTCGCTGGAGGATCTGGGCAAGGGTCTGTGCAGCCAGTGCGGCTCGGTCTTTTCCACGCTGGAAAAAGGCCCCCGTATGCTGCAGATGGCCGAGGGCTATGTGCTGGATATGGCGCTGAATGAAGAAAAGGAAACCGTAGGTTACCGCTTTGTCCATCTGGGCAAGATGATGGACCAGATCCGGGCAGGGAAGGACCCCAAAGAAGCCTATGAGAGCTGCATAAGCACCTACGGCCAGTACGAAGGCGCCAGCGAGTATATTGATCCGCGCAAAGAATGATGAGGGAGGGCACACGCTATGATTACATTTGAAGGAATGGACCGCAGAATGCCCAAGATCGAGGCCTGCCTGCACCAGTACGGCATCGCGGATCTGGAGGCTGCGCGGGCGCTTTGCCTGCAGCACGGCATTGATGTGGAATCCATCGTAAAGGGCATTCAGCCCATCGCATTTGATAACGCCGTTTGGGCTTATACCATTGGCACCGCTGTGGCGCTGGCCGCCGGTACCCGGGAGGCCACCGAGGCCGCCAGGAAGATCGGCGAGGGTCTACAGGCCTTTACCGTTCCGGGCTCCGTAGCGGAGACCCGCGAGGTGGGAACCGGCCACGGCAACCTAGCCGCTATGCTGCTGGATGAGGATACCCGCTGCTTCTGCCTTTTGGCCGGTCACGAATCCTTCGCGGCGGCGGAGGGCGGCATCGGCATTGTCCGCAGCGCCAATAAGGTCCGTAAAAATCCCCTGCGTGTCATCCTCAATGGTCTGGGCAAGGATTCCGGCTACACATTGGCCCGCTTTAATGGCTTTACCTATATGGAAACCACCTTTGACCATGCCACCCAGACGCTGAAGGTCCTGGGCGAAAAGGCTTTCTCCCACGGCGAGCGCGCCCATGTCAAGGTCTACTGCAATTCCAGCGTCGAAGAGGCCATTGAGGTGATGAAGCTGGAGCATGTGGATGTTTCCATTACCGGCAATTCCGCCAATGCCATCCGGTTCCAGCACCTGGTTGCCGGTTCTTATAAGAAGTGGTGCGTTGCTCATGGCGTCAAATACTTCTCGGTTGCTTCCGGCGGCGGTACAGGCCGTACCCTGCATCCCGATAACATCGGTGCCGGCCCTATCTCCTTTGGCATTACCGATTCCATCGGCCGCACCCACTGCGATGTTCAGTTTGCCGGCTCCTCCTCCGTCCCCGCCCATGTGGAGATGATGGGTCTGATGGGTATGGGCAATAACCCCATGGTCGGTGCCAGTGTGGCCTGCGCAGTCGCGGTCTCTCAGGCACTGGTCCAGTAAAGAAAGGAGCATATCATGCTGGATCTTGAAAATCGGGAGGTCCTTATCCAGTACCTGCTGGAAAAGGGCGTCATTCACAGCGATATCCCCTACGAGGTCAATTATTGCCGCGGCGGTGTCTCCTGCATTGCTGCCCTCATCGAGACTGAGGGCAAGACCATGCTGGTCAAGCAGGGCCGCGCCAAGCTGGCCGTCAAGGAAGACTGGCATGCCGATCCTGCCCGCATGAAGATCGAAGCCATCGCCAATGATTTCTACAATAAGTGCATCCCGCAAAGCGCCCCGGCCGTTCTGTTCTATGATGAGGAAAACTGCATCATGGTGCGGGATGCAGCCCCGGCCTCCTGCCGGATGTGGAAGGAAGATCTGCTCTCCGGCGTCTTCGATTTTGAGGTTGCCCAAAAGACGATGGAGGCGCTGGCCATCGTCCACAATAAGAGCGCCAATAGCCCCGAGGCCGCCGCGGCCTTTGCCAACCAGGATATCTTCTACCAGCTGCGCATCTCCCCCTATTTTGAGTTCCTGGCCGGCAAGCACCCTGAGTACAAGGCTGAGATCGAAGCGATGATTCCCAAGATTCGGGATGACCGCCGGGTCATTGTTCACTCCGATTACAGCCCCAAGAACATTCTGGTCAATGCCGACCGTTCCATCTGTATTTTGGATTACGAAATCGCCCATTACGGCAATCCCGCCTTTGATGTGGCCTTCTTTACCAATCACATCGTTCTCAAATCCGCCCATATGCGGCAGTACTCGGCCGCCATCCTCAATATGCTTACCTGCATGACCGATACCTACTTTGGCATGATTGATTTCACCGATGCCAAGGAACTGGAAGCCGAGTGCATCCCGCTGCTGGGCATCCTTATGCTGGCCCGCATCGATGGCAAATCCCCCGCGGAGTACATCACCTGCGAAAAGACCCGCCAGCTGGTGCGGGATATGGCCGGAGAGCTCATCCGCGGCAAGCTGACCACCTACCGCGAGGCCGCCGCGCTGCTCTATCGTATGGAGCTGGAATTTGACCGCTGAGCAGGAGCCGAAAATGAAAGCAGTATATAAAGAGACCGAGGGCGCTTACACCGCCTGCCTGACGGAACGCCCCGTCCCCACCCTTACCAAACAGGATAATGTCCTTATCCGGGTTCACGCCTGCACTACCTGCGGCCTGGATATGCACATCTGGCAGGGCAAGCTGCGAGACTGCCGCCCGCCCATCATCATGGGGCACGAGTTTGTAGGTACCATAGTGAAAGCGGTAGGGGAGAGTCTGGGCTTCTCCGTTGGAGAGCGTGTCATCTGCCAGCCGCACCTGTATGCCTGCGGTCACTGTGAGGTCTGCCGCCTGGGCTACCCCCAGTTCTGCCGCAGCCGCCGTTCCCTGGGTATCCAGCGGGATGGCGCCCTGGCGGAATATATAGCGGTCCCGGCCCGGTATCTCCACCGTGTCCCGGATAATCTTCCGGATGAATTTGCCTGCCTGGCAGAGCCCTTCACCATCTCGGTCAGCGATGTGCTGGTCCATGCCGATCTCACCCCCGGCGAGAGCGTTCTCATCATCGGGGCGGGGCAGGTGGCCCAGCTGGCGCTGGTGGCTGCCCGCTGCGGCGGGGCTTCCCGCATCTTCCTTTCCGGGGCGGAGACTGATGCCTCCCTTCGGCTGCCCGCTGCGGCCGCCCTTGGCGCGGATCTGGTCATCAACAGCGGCCAGGGCGATCCGGTGGAAGCCGTACTGCGGGCCACCCATGGCCGCGGTGTGGATCTGGCGGTGGAAGCCAGCGGTTCACCGGCCGGCATTGCTGCCGGCATTGAGGCCCTGCGGCCCGGTGGGCGCATGGCGGTGCTGGGCGCCACCAAGCAGCCCTCCGTCCCCATCCCGTGGGATGCCGCCCTGCGTAAAGCCGTCACCCTTCAGTTCAATATGATGAGCGACTACACCCACATGGACCGCGCGCTGGCGCTGCTGGCCGCTTTTCTTGGGGATCTTTCTCCGCTCATCACCCATCGCCATCCCCTGGCGGAATGGGAGCAGTGCTTTACCAAGCTGCGGGACCAGCAGGGCATTAAGGGCCTTATCACCATCGGCTGAGCTCTGTTGCAGTTATGCACATTTGGAATAATCGTCTTTTTCACCAAGCAGGGCCCCAACACTTGTCCGATTTTACCAAAATTCCCAAAAGGGGATTGACGGACTTTTTGCACATTGATATAATGTAGACAAATCGTATACATTATACGATGTAACACTAAATATCCTTCCGGGGCGTCCCCGGATCGAGAAATAACAAAGATAAGAAGGAAAGGACTATCACCATGAAAAAGCGCATCATCACCATGGCACTGGCAGTTATCATGCTGCTGGCGGTGCTTACCGGCTGCGGCGATAACGCCAGCAATCCCGGCAATGACACCCCCACCACCCAGGTCGTCAAGCTCTCCGTTGGTACCGGGGCCGTCGGCGGCTCCGTTTATACCACTGGTTCCGGCTGGGCCAATGTAATGAACAATGTTCTGGCTGGCCGCTATGAGCTGACCGCCGAGCAGACCGGCGGCACCGTCGCCAATGTCTCCCTCATCGAGACCGGCGAGGTCGAGATCGGCATCGTTGCCACCGATATCCTCTACGGCGCCTACACCGGCACCGCTTCCTGGGCCAATGGCGTCAAGTATCAAAAGCCTCTGGCCATGTTCACCTGCGATATGCCCAGCCTTTGCCCCTTCACTCTGGCAGGCTCCGGCATCACCACCCTGCATGATCTGGATGGTAAGCGCGTAGGCCTGGGCCCCAAGGGCTCCTCCATCGATAGCGTTTTCGGCGTGGTATTTGAGGAAATGGGCATCACCCCCTCCATGATCCACAATGATACCTGGTCCGCCACCATCACCGCGCTGCAGGATGGTGTCATTGATGCCATCGTGGTGCAGTCCCCGGCTCCCTGGCCCTCCCTTACCGAGCTGGAAGCCACCCAGACCGTTTCCATGATCCAGATGACCGATGACGAACTCGCTACCATCAAGAAGCTCTATCCCTTCTACAGCGATTCCGTCATCCCCGCTGGCACCTATAAGGCCAATGCAGACTTCGAGATCAAGACCCTGTGCCAGTGGTCCGTCATGGCCGCTTCCGCCGATGTTTCCGAGCAGGTCGTCTATGATCTGCTGGATGCCACCTTCAGCAACTACGATGACCTTGCCGTCATCAATAACGCCCTTAAGCTGGCTGTTCCCGAAAACGCCGAGAAGGTTGGTGTGAAGTGGCACCCCGGTGCGGAAAAATGGTACACCGAGCATGGCATCACTCTCCAGACTCCCGGCGAGGGCTTCGCTCCCATGGCCTGATCCTATTGACTGAACCATATATGCTGCTGGGCGGGGAGACCCTGCTCGGCGGCATTTTTCTTAGAAAAAAGGAGGATACCCATGCCCGAAAATGCCCCCACCACCCCTACCGCTCCTACCCTGAACGAGCAGGAGAAAAAGAGTGACCGCATCTATCGCTTTATCATTTCTGCGCTGTGCTTTGCCATGTGCACTGTGCAGATCGTCAATGTGATCTATCCTTTCTTTATCAGCTCCGAGTTCTTTGTGATCCACTTCATGTTCGGCATGCTTATGTGCTACCTGGTGTACGATTACAAAGGCAAGAAGAGATATTTTTACAGTCCAGCCAAGATTTTTGATATTATCCTGGCCCTGGGCGTCGCGGCGGTCGCCATCTACATTCTGCGGGATATCGATGCCTTCCTGCTGCGCATGGATCTCGTTGCCAGTCCCACCGATATCGTCATGGGCGCCATCTGCACCGTCATCGTGCTGGAGGGCTGCCGCCGTCTGACCGGCCCCTCGCTGCCCGCCATCGCGCTCATCACCATTCTGTATGCCCTCTTCGGCAAATATCTCCCCGGCCTCATCGGCCACAAGGGCTACAGCTTTACCCGCGTCATCAAGACCATTTTCAGCCAGCAGGGTATCTTCGGTATGCCCATCGGCGTTTCCGCCAATACCGTATTCCTGTTCCTGCTGTTTGGTGCCTTCCTCAATGTCTGCGGCGCTGATCTCATCTTCCGCGATCTTTCTACCGCGCTGGCCGGCCGTAAACGCGGCGGCCCCGCCAAGATCGCCATTATCGCTTCCGCTATCTTCGGTACCATCTCCGGCAGCTCGGTCGCCAATGTCGTTTCCACCGGCACCTTCACCATCCCCATGATGAAACGCTGCGGCTATCGTCCCGTCTTTGCCGGCGCAGTGGAAGCCGTTGCTTCCACCGGCGGCCAGATCATGCCGCCCATCATGGGTGCTGCCGCCTTTATCCTGGCGGAAATGACCGGCATCGGCTATGGCACCGTCTGTGTGGCAGCGGCTATTCCAGCTTTCCTTTATTACATCAGCGTGTTCATCATGGTGGATGTGGAAGCCCTGAAAAATGATCTGCTCGGCATGGATGAAAAGGATATCCCCCTGCTTATCCCGGTGCTTAAGCGCAGTGCCAAGCTCATCATCCCCGTGGTAGTGCTCATTGTCACCCTCGTTGTGTTCAATATTACTCCCATGCGCTGTGCCCTGTATGCCATGGCGGCGGTTGTCCTTTGTGCCCTGTTTGATAAGAATGACCGTTTCTCCTTCAAGCACCTCAAGAATGCCTTCTGCCAGGCGGCCATCGGGTCCGCTCAGATCGTAGCGGCCTGTGCGGCCTCCGGTATCGTTATCGCCATGCTGTCCCTCACCGGCCTGGGGCTCAAGTTCTCCAATTTCATCCTCACCCTCGGTGGCAGCAATCTAGTGCTGTGTCTGGTGTTCTCCATGCTGGTGTCCATCATCCTCGGCATGGGCCTGCCCACCACCGCGGCCTATATCATTACGGCCACTACCATTGCGCCCTCTTTGCTTAAGCTGGGCCTGCCGCCGCTCTGCGCGCACCTGTTCCTGTTCTACTTTGCGTCGCTCAGCTGCATCACCCCGCCGGTGGCTATTGCCTCCTACGCGGGCGCTGCCTTGGCTGATGCCAACCCCAGTAAGGTTGGCTGGGAAGCCGTCCGTCTGGGCATTGTGGCGTTCCTTATTCCGTATTCCTTCTGCCTTACCCCCGGCGTTATCATGCTGGATTTCTCCAGCTTTGCCACTGGCGTTACCGGTGTTCTCTCCGCGCTGCTTACCCTGTTGGCGGCGTTGCCCATTGCGTGGCTCATGCAGGGCTACACCTACCGCAGGGTCGGCATCCTGTGGCGGCTGCTGTTCGCGGTCTGTGCGGTCATGCTCATCATCCCGGATCTCATCATCGAGATCCCCGCGGCCGTCATCGTGCTGGGTATCTACTACCTGCACAAGCGTGACTATGTCAAAGGCCGCTCCATCCCCGCTTAACTTCTCCTTGAACTTTCATAAGTGTCCGCGTCGCCCGGCTCTCCACCCAGGGGAGTCGGGCGGTTGCCTTTTGCTCCGATTTTCTGCTTTTCCCGCCCATCGGCCGCAGGCCAAACCGCCCTTCGGGCGGTTTCAGCGTCCCTAAAGGGACGCTGGCCCCGGCGCAGCCGGGGCGGCCTGCGGCCTGCCCGCTCCCCATTCGCCAAAATCTCAGCAGCGCACTGGTTCGCGCCGCCGCTGCGCCCGCCGTCCCTTTGGGCTTTTCACCCCTCCTGCCGCTCTTTGGCCATTCTCACTTTCCGCCGCAGGGCAGGGGAGAGGCAAAAAGAAAGGCCCCACCGGGGCCTGCACCAATAAATAGAGGAGCTCCCCTGGTATTCCAGGGGAGCCCAAAAACTATAAGGAAGGAGAAAGAAAATTACTTCTTGGGGATAAAGCCCTTCTGGTTCACCCAGTACTTGGGCTCCTTGCCCTCCAGCATTACCTGGCAGATCTCACGGTAGCAGTTGCGGCCGGAGCGGAGGAGAGAACCGTCGGAGAAGGCCATGGCGTGGGGGGTATTGATGAAGTTATCCAGCTCCAGCAGTTTCTTGCCGTCGGGGAATTCCTCATAGTTCACATCCGCCGCGGCGCCGGCAATGCGGCCGCTCTTCAGGGCGTCATACAGGTCGTCATTGTTTACCAGAATATCGCGGGCGGTATTCAGGAAATAGGCGGTGGGCTTCATCAGGTCAAAGTGCTTCTTGTTGATAAGGTCCTTGTTGTAGCGCTCGCCGGGGATGTGCAGGGAAACCACATCGGCCTGCCGGAATACCTCTTCCATCGTCTCCACCATGGTGATGTAGCTGGGAACGATAGCGGGATCAATAAAGGGATCGTAAGCGATAATATGGGCGTTCATGCCGTAGAACATCTTCTCGGCATAGCTGCGGGCAATGTTGCCCAGGCCCAGCACACCAACGGTAGCGCCGGAAAGCTCAATAGCCATCTTGGCCTTGATGCCCTCGGGGGTACGCACCTTGGTGTTATACTCGCAGATGTGCTTGGTCATCGCGAGGGTCAGCGCCACGGCGCCTTCCGCCACGGTAAAGTGGTTGCCGTAGGGGCTGTACGCTACATAGATGCCGCGCTTGGCAGCGTCCTCGCACACCACATGGTCCTGGTAGCCTACGCCGTGCACCTGGATCAGCTTCAGGTTCTTGGCAAGCGCCAGCAGCTCGTCATCAAAGAAGTGTACGCGGGCAATGACTACATCCGCCTCGGCCATGTATTTCTTCATATCCTCGCGGGAATCCTGCCACTCACCAATGATCTCAAAGCCCTTTTTGCGCAGCATCTCCATCGATTCATCGGACATCGGCTTGGGGGCATAAATCTTGTAACCCATTGTTGGTTCCTCCGGTTTTTGGTTTATTTTACTACTACGCCTACGGCGTCAATTTCCACATCGTAGGGTCCCAGCGCTACGGCGCGGGCGGTACGGGGCGGATAGGGGGTCTTCATCACGGCGGAATACGCCTCATTCAGCAGCGGGAACTGGCTGGGGTCGGTCAGGTATACATTCACCCGCACCACATGCTCCAGATCGCTTCCGCCGGCCTTCAAGATGGCCTCCACATTGCGCAGGGCCTGGCGCACATGGTCGCCAAAATCCCCGGGCACCACTTCGCCGGTCGCAGGGTCCAGCGGCAGCTGCCCCGCTACGAATACATAATCCCCATGCACCATGCCCTGACTGTACGGGCCCTTGGCGGCCGGTGCATCCGGGGTAGCGATCAGCTTGATCTCAGCAGACATTTTCCTTACCCCCTTACTTTCTGCGGGCCTTCACAGCGGCGGCCAGCTTCTCCAGGGCGGGCATCAGCTGGATCTCCGGGAAGCCATAGGCGATACGCACATAGCCGCGGCCCAGCTCCTTGTCGTATTCCAGGCCGTTGCTCATCAGCACACCGGCCTCGGCCAGGAATTTCATCATCTCGCCCTGATCCTCAAAGCCCAGTCCGTGGCAGTCACACCAGCAGACGAAGCAGGCTTCCGGCTTGATGATCTTCATTTCGGGAATGTTCGCGGCAAAGAAGTCGCACATCTTGTTGCGCATGGTCTGCACATACTCACATGCCTGGTCGGCAAAATCGTCGCACTTGCCGCCGAAGGCCGCCTCAAAGGCCGCTACACCGGTGATGGTCCGGCTGTAACCCTTCACGGCCGCGATCTTCACATTGGTCTTGTCATGGATCTCCTGATTGGGGATGATAATGGCAGCGGTGCGGAAACCGGCAGTATTGAAGGTCTTGCTGGGGTTGATGACCACAGCGGAGAACTCCTTGGCAAAGTCGCCCACGGTGGGGTAGCAGATGTGCCGCTTGCCGTCGAATACAAAGTCCGCGTGCACCTCGTCCACGATCACGAATACATTGTACTTCTTGGAAAGCTCCTCGATCTTCTTCAGCTCCTCCAGCGTGCAGCTCTTGCCGGTGGGGTTCTGCGGGTCACACAGGATGAAGCAGGTATTGTTGGGGTCGGCAAACTTCGCTTCCATGTCGGCCCAGTCAAATTCCACTGTGCCCTTTTCGCTGTCGATCAGCAGGCCGCTTTCCACCAGCTTGCGGTCGTTATCGCGGATGCAGTCACGGAAGGGGGAGTAGGCGGGGGTATTGATGATGATGCCGTCGCCCACCTTGGTCATGGCCTGCATGGCAAAGGCGATGCCGGGTACGATGCCACCGACAAATTCCACCCACTTGTAGTCCACATCCCAGTCGTGGCGGCGCTTCATCCAGCCGGCTGCCGCCTGGGCAAAGTCATCGGTAAAATAGGGGTAGCCATATACCTGGCACTCGCTCACCTCACGCACGGCCTCCAGCACGGGGATGGGGCAGGCGAAGTGCATCTCGGCGCCGTTCATGGGCAGCTGGCCGGGCTTCACATTGCGGGGGTCCCAGGTCTTGCTGCGCTCACGGCTGCGGTCTACTATTACATTAAAGTCATAGGTATAGCTCATATTATTTCTCTCCCTGCATCAGCAAAGCTCGTTTTCGTCTTCCACTTCCAGTACATACACATTTACTGCGCGCAGTACGGTCGCCTTGCGGAAGCCGCCGCCGGTCACAGTGGCGTTTTCGCCGTGGGAGCAGGTCATATGCACATGTACGATGTAGTCGCTGGGGGTATTGGTCACCTGGCAGGGCAGACCGGCGGGGGCGTCGCACTTGCGGGTGATCTCGCCCATGAAGGATACGATCTCACAGGGCTCATTAATGGTGGTCTGCAGCATCTTGGGGGGCATCTCATAGCTGCCGGGGTTGCCCACGGTCACATCATAGATGGAACCAACAGCGCTTACGATGACGCCGGCTTTCCACTTCTTGTCCATTAGGTAAGCATGGATCGCGGAGGTAACATCCTCATCCTTGTGCAGTACGATAGTGTGTAACTTTGCCATAAACAATATCTCCTTAAATTTATTTACGATAATTCATTTCGACAACCGAAAATGAATATTGTATACAATTTAATTATATCGACCATCCTCCCCTCCGTCAAGTGTCTGTGCAATTTTCGTTAAATGAGATAAATCCACTCTATTGTCCTTGTCGCTTTTCACAAAGAACCGTGTTTTCTCACCACGGCTCCCCATTTCTCAAGATTGTTCATGGCTGAAATTCCATAATATAGGAACAATTTGCTTGTTTTCGTCTATTTTTTGTATTGCCCTCTTCCATTTGCACCCTAAATAGGTTATAATAATGAAAACAATATGACAGAATTTATCAGAAAGCAAGGAGTACAGTCATGGAACATAACGAGGTTATCCGTGTCGTTTCCATCAAAGATCAAGTTTATCAGATCCTCAAGCAGGAGATCATCGATTGCAAACTGAAATCCGGCGAAAAGCTGGTGGAGCAGAGCATTGCCGAGCGCTTCAATGTCAGCCGCGCCCCCGTCCGGGAGGCCATCAAGCAGCTCATCGGCGATGGTCTGGTTGTCAATATCACCAACCGCGGCGCCTATGTCAAGATCCCCACCGCCAAGGAACTGGAGGACATGCAGGAGGTCCGCACCCTCTTTGAGGAGCACGCCGTCCATCACGCCGTCACCATCCTCACCGAAGAGCACCGTCAGGCCCTCCAGCAGATCCGGGAGGAGATGCTCTCCACCATCGAGTTGAACGACTACCGCCGCTATCAAGAGCTGGAGCGCAAGCTCTCCGTCGAGCTCATCCGCCTCTGCGAAAATGACCTCATCGAGGAGACCTACACCAAGGCCTACACCATGATGAATAATTTCAATGATTCGCTCATCAAGGGCGCTCACTTCAGCCAGGAAGGCGCCGTCACCGACCGTGTGGAGTTCATAGATTCCCTGTTGGCTGGCGATTTGGATAAGGCACTGGAGCTGGTTCGTGGTCACTCCGAGCGTGCCATGGAGTTCATCCGCCACTATGTCACCCGGTAAATCCGGTAATTTTGCCATTTTTTCCGCCAAAACTTTTTGTACTTTTTTCTTGCAATTTGCCGGGCGTTGTGGTAAACTATTTCAGTACGGTTCAGCCAATGCAAGCTAACATTGGCGCCAGGAATTCGAAAGAGGTGAAATCGCATGAAAAAAGGCATCCATCCCAAGTATGGCCCTGCTGTGATTCGCTGCGCCTGCGGTAATACGCTGGAGACCATCTCCACCGTCCCCGAGATCCGCGTAGAAATCTGCTCCAAGTGCCATCCCTTCTTTACCGGCAAGCAGAAGCTGGTAGATACCGGCGGCCGCGTTGATCGTTTCAACAAGCGCTTCAATCTGGGCAAATAATCTGCAAAAGTATAAGGCGGTGCCGCACGGTGCCGCCTTATTTTTGCTCCCCTGCGTTTTTCCCTTTTGGAAAAAGGAAGAAAATCTTTTTAACAGGCTCCCCTGTGTAAGGGGTGTGGCACCGCACCAACTCATAGCCTCCCTTGTGTAAAGGGAGGTGGCGAATGAAATGAGCCGGAGGGATTGCCGGCAGAAACTATGCCCAGTTTCATCTCGCCTGTCGGCGTCGCACCACCCCAAAGGCTCCCCTGTGTAAGGGGAGCTGTCAGCCGTATGGCTGACTGAGGGGTTGACGGTGCAAACTATGGAGATAGTTTCATCTCGCCTTCGGCGTCGCGGAGCCTTTTACAAAGGCGTAATCTGTACGGCTCGCCGCCGAGGCCCTACTTTTCTATGAAGAAAAGTAGGCAAAAGTCATTCAGGGCTCCGCCCTAAAAACCCGACGCGTCGGTACGCCCCGACCGGAAGGTCTACGACCTCCCGGATCTGGGGCTAGACGACGCTTATAAGGTTGATTTTTATTTTGGTCCCTGCTGGGTCCAAAATAAAATGCGCCGCAGGCACCTTGAGAGCGTATCTGCGGCGCCGTACGAACGATGCCAAAGCATCGTTCGTATCCAGCCGCAGCTTAGCGGCAAGGGGGTCTTGGGGCGCAGCCCCAAGTGCGTTTTGCCTACTTTTGTGCATACAAAAGTAGGCCCCCGCCGGGTAGGCGTGCAGGCCGTCACCCTGCGGTGACTCCGCGACGCCGCTAGGCGACCACAAACTGGCCCCGCCGGGTAGGCATACAGATTATGCCTTTGTAAAAGGCCCCGCGACGCCGAAGGCGACTACCAATTTGGCCCCCGCGGCAGCGGTGCTCATCATGCCTTGTAAAAGGCCCCGCCCCGCCGCTAGGCGACTACAAACTCGCCCTAAATAAAATTCTTTTACTTACTTTTCTTCATAGAAAAGTCCCCGCCCCCATTCCACCGGAAAGGAGAACCCATATGCCCCCCAGCTACCGCACCATCGCCGCCCCGGCCGAGGATGAATTCATCGAGAAAAAAAGCCGTTTCATCGGCTACATCGCCCCCGTCACCACCGAGCAGGAGGCTGCCGCCTTTATCGAATCGGTGCGCGCCCGCCACCGGGAGGCCCGCCACAATTGCTACGCCTACCGTCTGCGACAGAATAATCTCGCCCGCTTTTCGGATGACGGCGAGCCCAGCGGCACCGCCGGCCGCCCCATTCTGGAGGTCCTCCAGCGGGAAGACCTCACCGATATCTGCGTGGTCGTCACCCGCTATTTCGGCGGGATTCTGTTGGGGACCGGCGGCCTGGCTCGCGCCTATACCCAAGGCTGCAAAATAGCGGTCGCCGCAGCCGAGGTTCTATGCATGCACCCCGCCGTGGAATGTACCCTCTCCGCTGATTATGGCTTTTACGGCAAGCTGCAGAATCTCCTTCCCCAGTATGGTGCCGTCCTGCTGGATACCGCCTTTGAGGGGGAGGTCACGGTCCGCTTCATGCTCCGGCAGGAGGCTCTTTCCCCCTTTTCAAAAGCCTTGGAAGAGCTGAGCGCCGGCAGCCTGGCCCCCACTGTCCAGTCGGAAAGCTACTACCCCTTCCCCGAACCCTAAGCAGAAACCGGGATCGGGGCCGCAGGCCGCCCGCCCTACGGGCGGGCAAGCGGACCGAAGGTCCGCTTCGGCGGCTTCGCCGCCGGGCCTGCGGCCCCAGCCATCCCCCTTCCGCTCACCATAAAATCCACACTAAGGAGGTCCCCCATGGAATATACCCGTCTTGGCCGCACTGGCCTTTCCGTCAGCCGCACCTCGTTCGGCGCCCTGCCCATCCAGCGCATCCCGGAGAGCGAATCCACCGCCATCCTCCGCGCCGCGTATGAGGCCGGTATCAATTTCTACGATACCGCCAACGCCTATACCGATAGCGAATTTAAGCTCGGTCAGGCCCTGGGCGATGTCCGCCGGAATATCATCATCGCCACCAAAACCGCCCCCGCCGCCCCGGAGGTCATGCAGCAGCACCTGGAGCAAAGCCTTAAAATGCTCCGCACCGATTATATCGATATCTACCAGCTGCACTGCGCCCCCAGGGTCTACTGCCCCGGCGAGGAGGACGGCGTCTACGATTGGCTGCTCCAAAAGAAAAAGGAGGGTGCCATCCGCCATATTTCTGTCACCGCCCACCGCATCGGCGTCGCGGAGGAAGCCCTGGAAAGCGGTCTCTACGATACCCTGCAATATCCCTTCTCGGTCATTGCCGATGAGCGGGAGCTGCGCTTGGCCCAGCGCGCCAGGGAGCTTGATATCGGCTTCATCGCCATGAAAGCCATGGCAGGCGGCCTCATTCAGCACCCGGAGGTCACCTTCGCCTTCCTGCGCCAGTACCCGCAGGTGGTGCCCATCTACGGCATCCAGCGCATGAGTGAGCTGAACCAGTGGCTCTCCCTGGAAAATGATCCGCCCCAATGGAACGAGGAAATGCAGCGCCTGGCGGCGGAGGAAAAGGCAGCCCTCGGCGGGGATTTCTGCCGCAGCTGCGGCTATTGCATGCCCTGTCCCATGGGCATCGAGATCCCCAATGCCGCCCGCATGTCCCTTTTGATGACCCGCGCGCCTTATCAGCCCTATATTACCAAGGAATGGCAGGCCAAAATGCACAAGATCGAAAGCTGCATCAATTGCCGCCGCTGCGTGGCCCACTGCCCCTACTCCCTGGATACCCCCCGCCTGCTGCGGGATCAGCTCCATTGGTACGAAAACTTCTGCCAGCAACACCGGTCGGAGCTGGGGTAAAGCCCGCCTCAAGCAATCGCAGCCATGCACCCCAAAGCTTCCTTATGTAAAGGGTAACGAAGTGGCATCGCACCAGCCAAAAGGCTCCCCTGTGTAAGGGGAGCTGTCAGCCGTATGGCTGACTGAGGGGTTGCCGGCAAAAGGTAATAATTTCTTCTCGCCTATCGGCGTCGCGCAGCCTTTTGCAAAGGCATAATCTGTACGGCTCGCCGCCGTGGCGTTCCTTTTGTGCGTACAAAAGGAACCAAAATACGGTCAAGGGG
>QRFC01000701.1_pt1 | contig 31210 bp, 11 predicted proteins | sample 1861061 | NCBI WGS metagenome assembly QRFC01 (sample SAMN09711282, study PRJNA482702) | Human gut metagenome, whole genome shotgun sequencing project.
GAAATATGGAAAAAATCAGGTACGAAATTTGAAAAAAGCTTTTGTGGGTTTGGCGTTTTGCCGAACCCATTTTTTCGCAGAAGAGATTATTCTGCGAAAAAACAGAGGCAGAGGTTTTTTATGGAACGAAAGTATAATGGCGGGTTGACGAGGGAACAGTTCCTCTTTTTTGAAACTAAAATTTTGGCAGAGCTGCTGACACAGGGCTATTCTCAAATAGAGGCAATAGATAGAATTGTCGCAGAAAATCTTTTTCAGTTTCCAACGGAAAGAATGATAAAAAATATCGCCAATGTATGTCTTAAAAGATTAAACTCGCTTGAAAGTGAGGAATTGATCGGATGCCTGGCAAGGTCATCGTCAGATGTCGGAAGGCAGATAAATTTATATGCCATGGCTCGGCAAAACGGAATTGTTTACGATTTTTTGCTGACGGTTGTCGGTGAAAAATTTCAGACCTTGGATTTTTCGTTTTCACGAACTGATATTGACAGATTTATGCTTCGCTTACAAGAGCAAAACGACGCCGTGGCAAGCTGGAGTGAGGGCACAATTCAAAAAATCAAGCAGGTTTTAAGAAAATGTCTCGTTGAATGTGACTATCTGGACTCGGTTAATTCGGATAAACTGAACCCGGTTTATTTATATCCTGAATTGGAAAATGCAATCAGAGCAAACGGTGACACCGCGCTATTTCCGGCATTTAATTATTTTGAGTAAAGGGGAATGACAATGAATAACGAGAACAAATTTAACAGAATAATTGAGCGCCTATCCGATGAAAAATTCTTAGGAAACAGGGGACTGTCAAATGAGGTCGGACTTCATGTTTATTGCTATTCACCGAAAGACGAGCGAAAGGTTATGACCTTTTTCGACAGATTGGTTGAGGACAAAAATCAGCCGTTTCATCTGATCAAATGTGATCTGTATGAAATACTTCTTTCTATTTTTGAGGACAAACGCATACTTGACAGGATCCCGAAGCAGGAGGAGCAGAGAGGAAAACAGTTCCTTTTGCAGCAGCTTCAAAAGATTGCTACGCCGGAGGCTTTTGTTGAGCACATGAAATATGAGCCGCATGAATTTGGCGATGTGCTGCTTATTACCGGTGTCGGGGCTGTCTTTCCCTATATGAGGTCTCATAAAATTTTGGATAACATTCAGCATATTTTTCCGGATATACCCGTGGTTATGCTTTATCCGGGCGAATACAACGGGAATGAGCTTACTCTTTTCGGCCAATTCCTTGACGGTAATTATTATAGAGCGTTCAATTTGTTATAATTTGGAGGAATACAAATGAAATTACAGCAGATTTATAAATCGGACATAAACAGAAATATTAACGGCGTTATTCAGGTCGATCAGGATGACAATGAAGTAATCAAGCAGGAGCTTTCAGAATATATTATTACCAAAGAGCTTCGCGGTCATTATAATGCATTTTTTAATAATTACGAAAAGTCGTTTGATTACCGGACCAATAAAATCGGTGTCTGGATATCGGGCTTTTTCGGAAGCGGTAAATCGCACTTTCTGAAAATGCTTTCATATCTGCTTTCCAACAAAGTTGTTGACGGAAGGACTGCATTTGAATATTTTAAAGACAAGTTTGACGATCCTATGTTTCTCGCGCAGATCGAGCGTTGCATTTCCGTACCGACCGAAACGATACTTTTCAACGTTGATAAGAAAAGCGGAATAAATAAGGACAAGACCGCAATTTTGAAGGTTTTTGCAAAGGTTTTTTATCAGCATATGGGCTTTGAGGGAAATGATCTCAAGGTGGCTAAGCTTGAGCAGTTTATTACAAATTCGGGTAAAATGGATGAGTTCGCCGCCAAGTTTGAGGAAGTTAACGGCGGAACATGGCTCGACTCAAGGGATTCGTACATATTCTTTGAAGATGACATAGTTGAATGTCTTGTTGATGTTCTCGGAATGAGCGAAACTGCGGCGCACAACTGGTTCAACGGCACAGAAACGGCTGATATCAGTATTGGTCAGCTCGTTGCGGAGATAAAGAAATATATTGACAGCAAGGGCAGTGATAACCGCCTGATTTTCATGGTCGATGAGGTCGGACAGTACATCGGCTCCGACGGTGACCTCATGCTTAATCTTCAAAACATTGTTGAAGAAATCGGCTCGAAATGCGGCGGCAGAGTATGGGTAATGGTTACAAGCCAGGAGGCAATCGACTCTGTTACAAAAATTGTCGGTGATGATTTTTCAAAAATTCAGGGACGGTTTGATACAAGACTCAGCTTGTCGTCATCGTCTGTTGATGAGGTCATCAAGAAGCGTATTCTTGAGAAGAACGACGCCGCAAAAGAAATGCTCAAGATGAATTATGAAAAGAACAGCGGTGTATTAAAAAATCTATTCACGTTCAATTCTCCATATAAAATGGATTTGAAGGGCTATTCGGGCGAAAACGAATTTGTTGAAACCTATCCGTTCGTTCCTTATCAGTTCAAGCTGATGCAAAATGTATTTTTGCAGGTGCGCAGGCACGGCAATGCAGGAAAGAGCATGTCGGGCGGTGAGCGATCCATGCTTTCGGGCTTCCAGGAGGCGGCGCAAAGCTTAGCGGATAAGGACGAGAACTCGCTTGTATCATTCAATCTTTTCTATGATACGCTGAACACCTTCCTTGAAAGCTCCATAAGAAGGGTAATTGACCGTTGCCGCAGAGCTGCGGAAAATAACGACGGGCTTGAGCTGTACGATGTCGAGGTGCTGAAGCTTCTTTATCTTATCCGCTATGTTGATGAAGAGATCAAAGCGAATATTGATAACATCACAACCTTGATGGTTGACAGAATTGACGCAGACAAAATCAATATGAGGCAGAATATCCGTGAGTCGCTGGATAGGCTTCTGCGTCAGAATTATATTGCAAGAAACGGCGATACATATTCATTCCTGACCGATGACGAGCAGGATATCGCACGTGAAATAAATCAGATAAACATTGAAGGCTCGGCGGTTGTTCGTGAGATTGCAAATGTTGCTTTCGGCAGTATTTTTATGATGAAAAAGTTCCGCCTTAACAACAACGATTTTGCTTTCGATCAGATGGTTGACGACCTTTGCATCGGCGTGCCCGGAAATCCGATAAAGATTCGTTTGGTGACCGATGTGAACGACAATTATCGCAATTCCGAGCAAAATTGGATAATGAAATCGAATGTCGATAACGAGGCGATCGTTGTTATGTCGGATAAATATCCGTACTATAACGAGATTGAAAGCGCAATGAAGATCCGCAGGTTTGCCAAAAGCCGAAACATTTCGCTTCTTCCGGAAACGATTCAGTCGATTATCCGCGGCAGAACTCAGCAGGCGGCGGTGTTCGAGTCGAGGGCAAAGGATTATATTACCAAGGCGATTGAAGAAGCGACATTCTATGTTGACGGTGAAAGGCTCGGTAATCTCGCAGGAAGTGCAAAGGACAAGCTTGAGGAAGCGATGAAATACCTTGTTGAGGGCGTGTACGAAAAGCTTCACCTTGTTCGCAAAAGTGCCGAGTCCGATGCGGATATTCTCGCTATTCTCAATAACGATCAACTCTCTTTCGGTACGGAGAATTACAATCTCGAAGCCATTGTCGAGGTTGAGCAGTTTATGGATCTTCAGTATTCAAAGCTCAGAACAGTGACAATGGGCGATATTCAGCGCAGATTCCAGGGCGTTCCTTACGGTTGGAGAGAGATTGATATTGCCACACTGGTTGCCGAGCTTGTTGTTGCGCAGAAAATTACGGTCAATTATGCAGGCAACACCGTCCAGCCGAGCGACAGAAGTATGCCGGATTATCTTCGCAGAAAGTCGGAGATAGACAAGACAGTCATTAGACGCAGAATAACTCCGCCTGAGAAGCTGATGAAGCAGGCGAGGGATATTCTCCGTGAATATTTTAATGTGATGGATGTTCCGAGTGATGAGGACAGGCTTATTGAATTCATCATCGACTCGTTCACTAAAGAGGGAGACTATTATTCAAGGCTTCTTTCGGAGAAATACAGAACCGAGCTCTATCCGGACAAGGCTATTGTCGAAAACGGATTGAAGCTTTGTAATGACGTACTTTCGCAGAAAAAAGATAATATCGCTTTGCTGAAAAGGCTTGTTCAAAGGGAGGACGATCTGCTCGACCAGAGCGAGGATATGGTTGACGTCAACTCGTTTTTTAAGAATCAGCAGAGTGTTTTTGACATGGCTAACGGAGTTCTCGGAGCGTTGCAGAGCGAAAAGGATTATTTCCAGGCAAACGACACGATGCAAAAAGAGCTTTCAACCGTGTCCGAAATTTTGAAGCTTGCGAAACCGTATAAAAGAATAAGCGAGCTGCCGGGCTTGATTCAGTCATTGCAGTCGGCGTACGACGAAATGTTGAATGGCAAAAGAGAAGAGGTCTATGCCGAAATTCAGTCGGCAATGGGCGAGATTCACCAAACGGCAAAGGTTGAGCAGGGCGATATTGTTGAAAGAGCGGATTCGGCTTTTGCACAAAAAAAGCAAGCTGCGGCAAACGCAAAAACGCTCACTCAGCTTGACGCAATGATTATTCAGTTGTCAAATCTCCGTCAGCAGTATCTCAGGGCACTGATGGTTGAAAAAACGCCGCAGAGCAAAACTGTAACGGTAGGCAGAGGCACGCTTTGCTACACGGGCACCTTGAAAAATGAAAATGATATCGATGAATATCTTGCCGAGGTCAAGACCAAGCTCATGAATATTCTCGAAGGTAACGACGCAGTTCATATTATTTAGTGATTAGCGGACAGTGATCAGTGATTGCATTTTAACCAATTACAATGATCACGAAAATGAGAAACTGACCTTGGGTCGATGTAGGTATCGACCTCTACGGATTGTTCGTTAATTTCACCAAATCGTAGGGTGCGATGCCCACATCGCACCGAGAAAATCTGATGAATATTGCCTAAAGCAGGAGCCTCCCCCTACAATAAGGGGAGGCTTGGAGAGTCTTAGTAATTTGTTTGGAAAACAGTAAATTTATATGCTGAATAACTTTAACCACTAACAACCAAAAAAGTGAGGAAGTTTATAATGGATAAAAATGCTATAAAAAAGTTTGCGATACAGTCGAGAGTAGAGCTTATTAAAGCGGTCAGGCAGAAGGCTTTTGAATATAAAATCGAGGAGCAGAGCGACAATGACGATTCGAACGTGACCGCCGGCGGAAGGCTGCTGACCGATGCGGAGCAAAAACAGCGTGCGTCGCTGATTTCGCAGATTCGTCAAAAGGGTTATGAGCAGGTGATGGAGGAGGTTGCCTATACATGGTTCAATCGCTTTATCGCCTTGCGCTATATGGAGGTCAATAATTTTCTGCCGTCGAGAGTGCGAGTTTTCAGCGACGAAAATGACGAATTTAATCCCCAAATTCTAAAAGAAGCGATGACGATCGAGTTTGACGGAATCGACAAAGAAAAGATATGTGATTTTATCGAGAAGCAGGATAATGAGAATTTGTATAAGTATCTCATCATCACGCAGTGCAACGCACTCGGCGAATGTCTGCCGGGAATGTTTGAAAAAATCGAGGATTACACGGAGCTTTTGTTCCCGAATAATCTTTTGAAGCCCGGCAACGTGCTTGAAAGAATGGTTAATGATATCCCGACAGAGGATTGGGAGGACGCCGTTCAGATAATCGGCTGGATGTATCAATATTATAATGTCGAGCTTAAGGACGATACATTTGCGAAGCTGAAAAAGAATATCAAAATCAGCAAGGAGAGAATTCCGGCGGCAACGCAGCTTTTCACTCCCGATTGGATAGTTCGCTATATGGTTGAAAACAGCCTTGGCAGAATTTATATTGACAAGCGCAAGAACGAGGGTGTCTATGCGGACGGTCGTGGCTTGGACGAAATGACTTGGCATGAAGCGGAGTCGGAGCGTATTAAAGCGGAAAAAGAGATTGCCGAAAAAATGGGCTGGAAATATTATTTGCCCGAAGCCGAGCAGGAGCCGGAGGTCAGAGAGCAGCTCAATAAAATAAGCGCCGAAGCGTCGGAGAATTTTGACATAACAAAAATTAAGGTTCTTGACCCCTGTATGGGATCGGGACATATTCTCGTTTACGCTTTTGATGTGCTTATGCAGATGTACGTCGAGTTCGGCTATTCCGAGAGAGAAGCGGCAAAGAGCATTGTCGAAAACAATCTTTACGGACTTGATATTGATAACCGTGCAGGACAGCTTGCTTATTTTGCCGTAATGATGAAAGCGAGAAAATATAATCGCAGAATTTTGAACGTTGAAACGAAGCCAAATGTTATGGCGATTCAGGAGAGCAATTCTATCAATCCCGATTATCTTTCGCTTTTCGGCGATTTGGAGAGCAAGGCTCGTGAGCTTCTTGAAAACATGAAGGACGCAAAAGACCTCGGAAGCATTATTCGTGTCAAGCTGACTGTCGAAGACCTGACGGAGCTTAAAAATAAGGCGGAAGAAATCGAGAACAGCTTTTACGATAATTTCTTCGATAAGGCAAGGCAGTCGGGACTCGCAACGGAATTTATTCCGCTGATCGAGCAGGCAATAATACTTGCACAAAAATATGAAGTTGTTGTTACCAATCCACCGTATATGGGCGCAAGCGGAATGAACGACAAACTTGCTAAATATGTAAAGAAAAATTCCCCGGACAGTAAGAGTGATTTGTTTGCGGTATTCATTGAAAAATGCCATCAAATGACGAGAGAAAACGGATATCAGGCAATGATTACGCAACATGCGTGGATGTTTCTTTCAAGCTATGAAAAACTGCGAGAAAAAATGTTGCACATAAATATCGTTAGCATGGCACATTTAGGTGCAAGGGCATTTGATGAAATCGGCGGCGAAGTTGTGCAGACAACGAGCTTTGTGATGAAAAATTGCGACTTTATAAATTATAAAGGAACATATTGCCGCCTTGTTGAGCCGACAAATGAAGCAGGAAAGAAAGAACTGTTTCTGTCCACTGACCACTGTCCACTGTTCACTTGCTCTCAGAGCAACTTCTCCAAAATCCCCGGTTCGCCCGTAGCGTATTGGGTGAGTGAGAAAACATTGGCTGTGTATGGTAGCACTGAGTTAAAAGGGTATATGGAGTGCAAATCTGGGATTATGACCGGAAGCGATGAATATATCCGAATGTGGTTTGAACCTATGATTTCAAAAATTAAGTTTAATTGTAAGAATAAGAATGATATGTGTAATGCAAAGTGGTTTCCATTGAATAGTGGAGGAGATTTCAGAAAATGGTATGGCAATAATACAAAAATAGTGAACCTTTGGAATGATGGTGCAGACATTAAGGCAAAAGTTAAAAATTACCGGCTGAGGGATTCTGCATATTATTTTAAGCACGGTATAACTTGGGGGAGAATTACTTCTTCACAAATTGCTTTCCGTGAAGTAGTAGATGGTAGTTTGTTTGGCGATGCAGGACCTATCGGATTTATTGAAGATAAACGTTATTATGTTCTTGGCTTTCTGTGTTCAAACATTGTAACATCACTTTTGCAAATTACAAATCCAACTTTGAATTTTCAGGTGCATGACATTATGGAACTTCCTTTAATCAAAAGCTATAAAAATGAAGAAAATATCGAGTGGATTGTGGGTGAGAATGTTATTACCTCAAAAAGTGATTGGGATTCTTATGAAACCTCATGGGATTTCAAGAAAAGTCCGTTAGTATGAGGAGTTAAAAATGCGTGAAAAGAATAGGAGGCTTTTAAATGTTTGCATTAGACAAAAAGTATTATGATTTATTATTGGATATTACAGGAAAAATCCGTGCATTGCTTTGTCAGTTACCAAAGAGAAGTACATTGGAAGAAACTGCTTTGTCGAACATAAATATAGCAAGGGATCAATTATTTCTTTCGGACAATGTAATCGAAATAAAAGCTATGCCGAAGTCAGCTTTATATGATGCACTTTGCGGATATGAAAATGAGGACTTTATTGATGATAAAGAGCTGTACAGAGAGTTATTGGAAAAATTAAGCACTCAGTGATTAGTGATTTGTGTTTAGTGAACAGTGATCAGTGGTTAGAGAAAGTTTGATGAAATTATTTTTGAGGCAGACACCTAACTTGCCTCCCCACACGGGTGCCGAGGATTAGTCTTTGCTGACCTTGGGTCGATGTAGGCATCGACCCCTACGAATTGTTCGTTAATTTCACTAAATCGTAGGGTGCGATGCCCACATCGCACCAAGAAAATCTGATGAATATCGCCTAAGGGGAGGCTGGCAAGGTTTCCGCTGAAGCAGTCCATTCTAACAACCAAAAAAGAAAGGATGATAAAATGTCAAAACTGATTTCGGATAAATACAAGGCATGGCAGGCGGAATGTGAGGAAAGATTCTTACAGCTGAAAAAGAACGAGGAAGAGCTGAACAGAATTTTTATCGACATTTACGGCTTGCAGGACGAGCTCACGCCCGATGTTGCCGACAAGGATATCACGGTCCACAGGGTGTATGACACAAAGGACGATGTGCCCGATTCGATGAAGGGCAGCAACTATGTCCGAACAATGCGTGATGAGATCGTCTCGCTTATTTCCTATGCCGTCGGCTGTATGTTCGGCCGTTACTCTCTCGATGTGGACGGACTTGCCTATGCCGGAGGTGAGTGGGACGCCGGCAAGTATAAAACTTATATCCCGGATAGCGATAATATCATACCTATCTGTGATGATGATTACTTTGATGACGATATGACAGACCGCTTTGTAAAATGGGTTGAAACCGTCTATGGAAGTGACACGCTTGAACAAAATCTTCAATTCATTGCCGACGCTCTCGGCGGAAAGGGCTCTGCCCGTGAGACGATACGCAAATATTTTATAAGCGATTTTTATTCCGACCATCTCAAAACATATCAAAAACGCCCGATTTATTGGCTCTTTGACAGCGGCAAAAAGAACGGCTTCAAGGCACTCATTTATATGCATCGCTATCAGCCCGATCTGCTCGCCCGTATGCGAACGGATTACGTCCATGAACAGCAGGAAAGATATCGCACTCAGCTTTCGATTCTTGAGGAAAACGTGCAGTCCGCCGAGCCTTCGGAAAGGGTCAAGCTGAATAAGCAAATTTCAAAGCTCAGAGATCAGGCGCTCGAAATTCAAAAATTCGAGGAGAAAATACATCACCTTGCCGATCAGATGATTTCAATTGACCTTGACGACGGCGTAAAGGTTAACTATGCAAAATTTCAGGATGTTTTGCAGAAAATCAAATAAGATTTTTGCAGAAAATAAAAATTCAAAGGAGAAAAAACTATGAATGCAGAAGAAACAAAATCACTTATCCCCTATGCCGAGGCAGCAGAAAAAAAGTGGTTTCTAAACCGCAAGCCGGCAAAACCTGTGAAAGAGGTAAATGTAAGATTCACCAACGGAAAGTCGTATCGGTATTTATCAAAAATTGAATGTACTCCCGATGACGTGCTTACAATCGACTACGGCGGAGCAACAAGCTGTTGCATGGGTCAGGTCGAAAAAGTAGGCGGAATTGAGCACCTGAAGCCTCTTTCCGCAATAAGGACATTGTTCGTTTTTTCAACCGATCCCGGCAAAAGAGAGATCAAAAGAAATGTCAGTGCTTACAAAGCCATGGACTCGAGGAAACTTATCACCGATTACAATTCGTATGCATGCTGTATAGTTGACCGTTTTATAGCAAAGGTTTTGGACTCAATCACGGTTCTTGCCTTCCCCGAATTTGTTGACGATGAGGCAATCGCAGAAGCAAGGAAATATTTGGAAACGAAGTGTTTTCTTCCCGCTGAGCTTATTAGAGAGAATCAAACTAGAAATCTTGACATCGTCTTTCCCGGATACTATCCGGGATGGCTTGAGGATTTCAAGTCGTTGAATTTTTGGAATAAAGACTTCGTCAAAAAAAATCTTTTTGATGCATATGAAAGGTATAATTGCTATAAAATCGGATTTTTTGATTACGATAGAACAATCGGAGATTTGTATGAAAAAGACCCGGAATTCTTGGAGGCATTCAATGAGCTGGTTTATCGCTCGGCACTTTCAATACTCATCAGAGGCGGATTTGTCAATCTCTTGGAAGCCGCTCTCACGGCAGAAATGCCGATTGACGCTTACTATGATAAGCTGATTGACTATGCAAATGAAATCGGTTCGACCTACTGCTGCAAGGTTTTGAAAGAAGCGAGAAAATAAAGAAATCGTTAACGCAGACTGAAATTAACTAAAAGGGACAAGGCTATGGATATTAAAAAAATACTGGAAGATAGGTTCAATGCGGAGCTTGAGGATTTTTACGACAGAAGAATAATTTTTTGGCAGGATCCCGAAAAGGAGTTTTCGGATTTTGTCGACGAATTAAGTCTTGACAATGCGAAAATTCTGAGGCTCACGGAGTCAAACAACTTTGCCGCAAAAAAATTGCTTCTCAATGACGATACACAAAGCAATTATCTTGTTTATAACCCGATTTCTTACTCGGATATTCGTGATAATTGGCTGCTCGATATTGAGCTTTACAGCGAGGAGTTTCGTGCGGATCTGCTTTCGATCCGTATGCAGGAGCTGAATATGCCTGCCGCGGCTCCGCTTCGCAAAGCGATGAAAACTTACACAAAGTTCTTTGAAAATAAAGACCGTGTCGCAAAGCTTATGGCGTTTAAGAGCGACTACAACACCGTCGGTCAGCTGCATATTGATATCCTTGCCGTCCTCTCGGGAACAAGCATCAACACGGCTCCGGGCGTGATTCGGACCGTGTTGATGAGCGGACTCGATATTGAAAACAACGAAGCGATAGCGAACATAAAAAGGTTCGGCAGTGAAGATGCTTTTTGGGAGCTTGTGAACCGTTATACCGGCTATAGCCGTGATGAGAGCGCATCGCTTGTTCCGCTGGCGTCGCATATTTTGCTGACGGCTCTTTCGGTCACGATGAAACCGTCCTGCCTGCACGGGTTGGATAAGTATATTTCCGAGCCGCACCGTCAGCTTTGTTATTCGCTTGTGAATGAATGGATACATTCCGAGGATGACGACAAGCTTTATGGAATCGCCCGAGTCGTCGAAGAACGGCATAATCTTGAAAAGCTTTTTGACAGCCTTGAGCTTTCCGATTTGATGAACAGCGAGTGCTTCCCGTGCATTAACGAGTGCATTCTCAGAAGATATATGTCCGAAATTTCCGACAGTATTATCAAGGCGGAGGATATAATGTCGGCGGTCGAAAAGCGACGGACGCTTAAATGGTACAAGCGTGTCAGATATTATTTTGACGGCTTATTGCAGGTCGCTTTGATGCAGCAATTCTATCAGAACAACAGCGAAAGCTTCTATATTGCGGAATATTCGACGTTTTGGAAGGAGTATACGGGCAAATTTTATAAGATGGATTATTACTACCGTCAGTTCCACACGTCGTTCGGAAAGAGCTTGAAGGAGTCAACGACCGTCCTTGAGGATCTTTATAAAGACGTTGCGGATTATGTAGAAAATCTTTATAAAAACTGGTTCCTGTCCTCGCTCGAAAAGCAATGGATGAGCCTGATAAAAGAACCGCTGAGCAAATGCTCCGAGCTTGTCGGAATTCCGCAGCAATCGAATTTTTACAGAGACCGTGTTAAGCCGATTGCGTCATCCGGAAGCAGGGTATATGTAATAATTTCCGATGCGCTGAGATATGAGGTTGCCGCAGAGCTTGCCGATAAGCTGATAAAAGAAACCAAGGGCACTGCGAAAATTTCCGCTGTGCAATCTGTTTTTCCGTCGGCGACAAAATTCGGCATGGCTGCACTTCTGCCGCATAAAGAGCTGCAGCTCACGGACGACATGAAGGTTTTATGTGACGGCGAGCGTACAGACTCAACAGCCGACAGAGAAAAAATTCTTAAAGCAGAAAGCTCGGGCAATGTTGCCTTGACGTATAATTCGTTTTTAAAAATGAAGCAGGCAGAACGCCGCTCAAAGGTAAGCGGTGCCGAGACGGTTTATATTTATCATAATGCCATTGATGCCGCAGGAGATAAGCAAATAACCGAGGATCAGGTTTTTGAATCGTGCGAGCAGACGGTTTCGGAAATAAAAAATCTTGTCCGACTGATCGTAAACGATTTGAGCGGTTCAAATATTTTAATCACGGCAGATCACGGCTTTATCTACTCATACAAGCCTTTGAACGAATACGATAAGCTCGATAAACTCAGTGTTTCCGGCAATATACTTGAATTTGACCGCAGATATATAATTGCTGACAGCGAATGCTCGGCGGATCAAATGCTCAGCGTTTCAATGAGCAGCTTAGAGAGTGAAACCGTCGGACTGACGCCTTTTGAAAATATAAGAATTAAAAAGTCGGGCGGCGGACAGAATTATGTTCACGGCGGCGTTTCGTTGCAGGAATGTGTTGTTCCCGTCATTGAATTTAAAAATATGAGGTCAACATCAAAGAATTTTGTTGATGTTAAAAAAGCCGAACTTCAACTGATAAGTCAGAGCCGCAAGGTGTCTAACAGTATTTTCTCGTTGGATTTTTATCAGACACAGGCGGTCGGCGGAAAAATCGCCCCGAATACTTATGAAATATTCATGGCGGATTCCATGGGTAAGCCCGTCTCGGACAGCAAGATGATTATTGCCGATAAGACGAGCGGTAACGGTTCGGAACGCCTTTTCAGAACGAGATTTACGCTCAAAAGCTTTGAGTTCAAAAAGACCGATACATACTACTTGACCGTTGTGGAAAAAGACAGCGGAAATGTAGCCGAAAAGATTGAATTTACAATTGATATCGCATTTGTAAATGACTTTGATTTCTGATTATAGGAGGATAAAAATGACAGAGCTTGATATGAAATTTCTGGAGAATTTTCCGGGAAAGGTTGTCAGAAAGGATCTCACCTCATTGATGAAAAAAGGTGCAAATGTCCCGACCTATGTTTTAGAGTATCTTTTGGGAATGTATTGCGCCACGGACGATGAGGAGGCAATAGAAATCGGCCTGAGCAAAATAAAAAGAATCCTTAGCGAGAATTATGTTCGCCCGGATCAGAGCGAATACGTTAAGTCGAAAATAAAGGAGAACGGTCAGTACACGATTATTGATAAAATTACTGTCGTTTTCGATGACCGTGAGGATAAATATGTTGCGCGTTTTACAAATCTCAGAATGGATCCGTTTGAGGTGTCGTCAGATCTCGTAATACATAACGAAAAACTCCTTGTCGGCGGAATTTGGTGCATATTGAAGATTGAGTATGTCGGTCTTGATCGTGAGAGGGAAGAGAACGAACAGGAAACGTTTGAAGAAGATATTTTCGGCAATCAGAAGAAAAAGAAGAAGATAAAGAAAAAGAAATCGAAGTACGATTCACCATTTGAAATCGCTTCGCTTAAACCCATTCAGATGCCGAATCTTGATCTTGATGAGATTAAGCAGGCACGCTCTAACTTTTCCAAGGAAGAATGGATGACATTGCTTCTTCGCAGTGCGGGATATGAGCCGGAGGAGCTGACCGAGAAAGAGAAGCTGCACTATCTCCTTAGATTTGTGCCGTTCATTCAGAAAAATTATAACCTTGTTGAGCTCGGTCCCCGAGGAACGGGTAAATCTCATGCTTACAGCGAACTTTCGCCGTATTCTATTCTCATGAGCAGCGGCACAACAACGGTTTCAAATATGTTCTATAACATGGCTTCGCACAGAGTAGGTCTCGTCGGCAATTGGGATTGCATTGCCTTTGATGAGGTTGCGGGCATTACACAGGCATCTGCCGACATGGTTCAGATCATGAAGAACTATATGGCAAACGGAAGCTTTGCAAGAGGTGCCGACTCGATAAGCTCCGATGCGTCGATAGCCTTTGAAGGAAATACATTCAGAAGTGTTGCCGATATGATGCGTACGACAAATTTGTTTGAACCGTTCCCGGAGGAATTTAATAACGATTCGGCATTCTTTGACAGGATTCATGCCTATTTACCGGGTTGGGAAACTCCGAAGCTCAGGTCAAGTCTTTTTACCAAGAGATACGGTTTGATTTCGGATTGTTTCTCTGAATTTTGTCATGCTATGCGAAAATATGATTTTACAAATTCTTTCAGCCAATATTTTGAGCTGAACAATCAATTTAACACACGAGATACCATTGCCGTCGGAAGAACTTTTTCAGGTATGGCTAAGCTGATTTATCCCGATGAAAATATGACTAAGGAAGAAACACGAGAGATTCTTGAATACGCAATTGAATGTCGCCGCAGGGTCAAGGAGCAGCTCAGAAAAATGACTCCCGGTGAATTCAGTGATGTCAATCTCGGCTATATTGACAACGATACGGGCGAAGAATTTGTCGTATCGCTTCCCGAAACAGCGAACGGTACTCTTATTTTTGGAGGCATTGAAGCCCCCGGCTACGTTTATGGTGTCGGACGCTCCGTTACCGATGTCCTCGGTATTTACAGGCTTGAAAACAAGCTGATTGACGGTACAGGTGTGTTCAGCTTTAAAAATGTTGAAGGTCTTGCCCGCGCACCCAAGAGCGTTAAGGACAGTATAACGGCGGCATTTAATTACTTCGGCGAAAACTACAAGAAGATTATTACCGGAGCGTACGAAAACTTTGATTACAGTCTGTATTTCAACGACTTACAGAGCAGGGGAGTCAGCGACGAAATATCAGTCGCCGAGGTTGTCGGCCTTTTCTCGGGGCTTGCAAACCGTCCCGTACTACCGTCATTGGTTATCTGCGGCAGAGTTGTTATGTCAGGCAGTATGATGCCGATTACATCCGAGCTTGACGAAATTTTTGTAGCCGCAATAAACGCAGGAGCCAAAAGAATAATGCTTCCTGTTGAAAGCTCGGATAAATACGACAAACTTAAACCCGAATTAAAGAATGCAATTTCGGCAATTTTTTATTCCACCCCGTTGGATGCCGCAAAGAAAGCGCTGGGAGTTGACTGATTATGACCGAATTCAAGTGTATCAACTGCGGCGAAATAAAAGACAGTGAAAAGATTTGCAGTTGCCCGAAGTGCGGCTACCGAATGTTTGAGCTTCCGTATGAGCGCAGGGATAAAATAATTGAAGAAATCAAAAGATTTATTTCCGCACTTGAGGTGACGGAGGTTAAAAGAGAGGACTTGGATTTTAAAGGAAATGGCAAGGATGATAACCGCTTTCCGGATTATGACAAGATTCTTAAATACGTTTCAAGCAGAGATCGCACCGAAGATTTTTTGAATAATTTACTTGAAACAACGGAACAGCTGAAGCTTCATTTTACCTCTGAGTTTTCAAAAGATTATCCTGTTTCTTTTGAAAGATTAGAGAATAAAATAGCTTCGTTTGAGCCGACGCTCTATGAAGCTGAAAAAATTTTGTCACCCGATAAGTCCGTTGCATTTCCGAAATTTAATTGGGAAAAAGTTACGCTGTTATATACAGAATGTCAAAATAAGTTTTTATGGTTTTCAGCGAACGAACTTATCAATTTGATTGAAAAGTTGGCGAAAAAAATCGTCAAATTTATCAAGGCTAATAATCTGTACGGAAATGCACATAAGTATTATCCCGCAAAGATTAGATTTAAAGAAAAAAATATTGATTTTAAGGATAAGCTTGAGAATGCAATATCCGAAACCGAAGCGGTTCTTGCGAAAAAGTTTTATGTCGATATTATGGACGACGGAACAAAAGAGCTGAAAGAAATGCTCACATGCTTGTGGCATGATATTGAGCTGATTATGCGGTCACCGCTCTTTGTTAAAAACTATGATTACTTTTTAAACTCGGTTAAATTTTCCGAGGACAAGCTGCTGAATTATATTTCCGACAAAATCTCACAAAGATACAACGAATACAATCAAACGGTTGATGCTTCGGTATGGTCGAATAACGAAACAGATGATGAGCTGTTTGAAGTTTATAAAAAGCTGATTGCCGTCGATAAATTCGGAATACTTGTTCCCGACGGAGCCAATTTAATAAATATCGGCGAAAGCGAAAAGAAACTTGACGGACTGGTTGGACTGAGTGAAATTAAGGAAAGCATAAAGAAGATAAAAGCATATGCACTTGCCAATAAAAACAGCAGGGATTTGAATATACATATGTGCTTTTTGGGAAATCCCGGCTCGGGCAAGACCGAGGTGGCACGATATATTGCCGATATACTTTATGAGAACGGTATTCTTCCGACAAACAGAATGATTGAGGTTGACCGCAACGGACTTGTCAGCCAGTATTACGGTGCAACTGCCGAGAAAGCAAGCCGGGTAATTGAAAGCGCATGGGGCGGTGTTCTGTTCATTGATGAGGCTTACTCGTTGATAAATCCGGATGCTTCTCAATCTGACTACGGCAAGGAGGCTGTGGACACGCTTGTTAAAGCGATGGAGGATTACCGCGGAAAATTCTGCGTAATCCTTGCAGGATATAAAAATGAAATGCTTAAAATGCTTTCCTCAAATCCCGGATTTAATTCGAGAATACAGTTTATGCTTGACTTCCCAAACTATTCGAGGGACGAGTTGAAAGAAATTGCAAATCTCATGCTCGGACAAAGGCAGTATTCTATCGGAGACGAGGCGCTGAACCGAATTCTTGATATCACGGACATTAAGAGAAAAGAGCCGAACTTTGCCAACGCAAGGGAATTGAGAAATATCCTCGATCAGGTAATCATGTGTCAGAATTTGCGCTGTCTCGGTTCGGATGACCATGAAATAGGACTTGTTGATGTCAATAAATATATAGGTGATGCAAAGTTGAATTTGCCGACCTCCGACGGTAAAAAGGAAGGTTCGGTTTTGACGGGTGAGGAAGAGCTTGATCGACTTATCGGACTTGCAACCGTAAAAAGAATGATCAAAAAAATCAAAGCATATGCCAAAAGAAACAAGGACAGCGACGGCTTCAATTTGCATATGTGCTTTTACGGTAACCCCGGAACAGGAAAAACCGAGGTTGCAAGAATTTTATCGAGAATTCTTTATGATGCAGGTGTGCTCGGCGAGGCGAAGCTTGTTGAAACGGATGCTCACGGATTGCTCGGCAGATGCGTCGGAGAAACAGCACCCAAGACAGAAGCGAAAATAAATGAAGCGATGAACGGAGTTTTGTTTGTTGACGAAGCCTACAGGCTTTCGGGCTCGGCCGAGAGCGGCTCGGCGGCAAATTACGGCGAGGAAGCTATCTCTGTTCTGCTGAAAGAAATGGAGGACCATCGAGGTCAATTCTGCGCCATTCTTGCAGGCTACAGGGATGAGATGAGAGATATGCTTAAACTGAATCCGGGATTTGAGTCAAGAATTCAGTTCAATCTTGAATTTCCCGATTACAATCGTGGTGAACTCAGAGAAATTTCAAAGTGTTTTCTTTCAAAGAGAAAATATGAAATTAAAGAAAATGCTCTTGAATTACTTCTGGATATTACCGAGTATTACAGAAACAAGCCCAACTTTGCAAATGCTCGAACTGTCAGAAACATAGTCGATCAGGTTATCATGAATCAGAACCTGAGAACAGAGGATAGCGCCGGCGACAATGTTATAATTGTTGATGACGTTGAGGACTACCTGATTGATGAAAACATTGATCTTGAAAACAAAAAACACACCGACAACAGAATAGGGTTTGTGTGATTAAAAAGTGAAAATTTGAAAGGGGATAGAATTATGGAGATGTACGATGTTTAGTCTGGATTTAAGCTTTTAAAGAAAATCAACGAAATCGGACAATAACCGGTTCACGATGCTTTTTGACATCATAATAATAAAAATGTTTTAAAATATAAATTGTTTAGTGCTGTGATAACTCTCGGCAAAGAAAGGATGACATTATGTATCAGTGTATCAATTGTGGGTATGAGGGACAAGCCACGGAAAAAATGCATTGTCCTAAATGTAAGCACAATATGTTTGAAAAACCATTTGATCGCAAAGAAATTTTGATAAATGAAATCAAGAAAGTTATAAAGTGTAGGTGCACATCTTGGTTGGGTATTTCAAATGCTGAGTATTATCGAAGGATGGATTATGTTACGATTCCATTCTCGAAGGATTTCAATCGAAAACCTAGTTTTGCCGAAATAAAAAAGTATGTTTTTTCCGCCAAAAGCTGCGATCAGTTTAAAGAGAGAATATGTAAAATAATCGAAAGAATGCGTACGCTTTATTTAGAAAAATATGAACAAACATATACGGCTGATTTTAAGAAATTTTCAAAACATGTTGATGATGACGATGAGATCGTTTCTGAGTTTCTCAAAATCTTTGATATTGAACATCAAATTTCTAACGTTGTGTTTCCGAAAACAGAGCTTTATTTGCTGATCAAACCGGATCAATCAAAACTCAATGTTGCATTAGATTCATTTGAAATTATAAAAAAATTGGCATCAGCCGTTACGGATTATGCAAAAGTCAATAATTATTTTTCAAGTATTCTCAACTTTGAAATATCTGAAGATATTATGTATAAAGACAAGGTTATTGACGCTGACTATATTACCGGCCAAAACGAAGAAAGCGTTAGTCTTTTAAATGAATTTGGTGAATTAACAAATGATAGCTTGTTTACGAACGTACTTGAATGTATGTGGAGTTTGATATGTGATATCTGCATTTTTCGCGTTCAAATAGTTGAACGAACTTACATTATTAATGGCGCGAAAAGTATTTCGGAAAAAGAGTACAAAGATGTTATTCGACAGGCAGTTGAAACAAAGTATTCATTCGTATATGATCTGATTTCAGACAACTTTTTACAAGATAAATCCGAATCTGAGGTTTACGAATATTATAAGAAAGTTGATAAAATTGATTACATGTATGTATTAAAAGAATATTAAGGAGAACAAAAAATGGAAAATAAAAAATCACATGAAAAAATCTATCAATGCGCTGTAATAAATCAATCCAAAGAAGAAATTGATGCTGATTGGCTTCTTCCCGTCGACGAATCATTGCTTTTTGAACAGGATAGAGTATGGGATAATTGGACTAAAAAGGGCTACATAAAGGAAGGCAATAAACTGTCTGATTCAATTAAATATATTCCGAATTCTGCTTTCTATTTTATGCCCATAAAGGAAATTACCCTGCCTCCTTCCGTGATGTATCTCGGAAGAACACCTTTTCACGGCAGTAAAATCGAAAAGATTGAGATCCTTTCAGATGAATTATATATTGATGATTCGGCATTCTGTGGTTGCTCTAATTTGAAAGAGATTGTTCTTCCGGCTTCAGTTAAATATCTTGGAAACAATTTATTTGGAGATACGAATATTAGTGCGGATATTAAAAGTATTTCCATCCTTTCGGATGACGTTTTTATTGAGGATGACACATTTACCGGATGTGAAAAGGCAACTATTATTTGCAGTGAAAAGCTTGCAAAAAGAATAAAAGGAAAAAATGGAATTAATAATAAAAAGATAAAGAAAATTGCTGCAATAAATCAAAACTCTCAAAACTTATATGAAAGCATTTTGGATGTTGATTTTAAACCGAATTTACCTTTACCGACCAAGGCAAAGAAAATTCAACTCACAATTGGAAAAAACAAATACAGTATAAGCTTTAACCCTACATCAGCTTTAAAAAAGAACTTAAAAGCCGACAAGGAATACTACACAATAGAATCCGCCAAAGAGGCGTATGTAAGTTATGATGAAGCTTATGAGATGATGGCAAAAGAAGATCCGAACCACCGTACTGATTGGGCGAATTATATCACGCCGTATGTCGATTCGACTGCATTAAGAATTACAACCGATGACTACAGGTGTTATGCGGATTTTTGGAAAAATCTTTTATCGGTAATCTGTGAAGACGATGTTTTGAAAAAAATTATCAAAATTTTCCCGAAGTGCAAAAACAAGACACTTAATAAAAGAACGACGTTGTATATTGCATGTAACGGAATTGTTGATAGTTCGAGTAAAGTATTATATCTTACTGCCACTGCAAAAAATGACTTTGAGATCGCAATAAAAGTTGCTGAAAAATCTTTTAATGAAAAGTTGATAACAACTATGAAAAACGACCTGTTCAATACAGGAGATATTTTCAGAAAAACGGAAGAAAAAAATGTGGAATCGGACTCCGCTCCGGTCACAGATGATACCAATTCAATAAATGAAAACAATAATGAAGCCCAAAAGCTCGCAAAAATACTTGGTCACTACCGTTTTTACGAAATGATAAAATGGATGTCAAAATACGAGCATTTGATTGATTATAATTGTAATGTCAGCTTTGAAGGAAAGCTTTTTGCATGCATTACAACATCAACTCTTTGTAAGCTTGATATATACGATGAAATTATTGCTCGTGGCGGAAAAATCTCAAAAGTTGTATATAGTGATACAGATTATTTCATATTGCCTTTTACTTGTTATGGAAACATTCAAAGAACAGAGGAACTGATTCGTGCATGGAAAAATTATTCACCCTCAAAAGAAATCAGATTTATTCTTCCTACCAGCATTGCGGACCAAATAGGTCTTGAGAATAGGACAACTTCCGCATTCCTGCAAGAAATGTTAGACGTTTACAACAAATACTTTAAGACGGATATCAAAATACCGCCGACGTCAAGTGCTGCACCGAAAAAAACAGGCGTCGCAAAGAAAGAGATGTCAACACAATCGAATACAGCCGCAGATAAAACTGCGGCACGAAAAGAAAGTGATGCGAAGCTGCAAGCAATTTTGGATGAGCAAAGAGAAAATGCTACAGTAAATATGTATATTATTCTCACCAACGAAAAAAAGCTCGGAAAACTTCGCAGAAATCAAAATGAATTTTATGACCTGTATAAAAAGCACCTTGTGTTTTTTACAAAGAAGGTACTGTTTCAGACCCGAAAAAGCATAATAGAAGAAATGAAGGATGAATCTCGTTGCAGCTATTATGCAAAAAAGTTTATGCAGAGATCCGTCGAGGAAAGATTTAAGATATCAACGAAAAATCTTTTTGATGTTGACGATGAACCCGACCTTGATAAAATGGCGGATTGGGCTATTAGAAACACAAAAGAGTGGTATCGTGAAGACGAATATTTTAAAGTTCGCAAATTGATGGATTCGGAGCTTTTGAATGCACGGCTTGAACTTGATAAAGCAAACAAAGGCATTGACCTACGCTGGACAAAATTTGCATTGGCAAAAGACAATTGTTTACGAATTGAAATAAATGATGAGTTACTTATGTCCGGCGAAGCACCGAAGGATCTAAGCAAGACTGATTACAGCTATTTCGAGGTGCGGGTTGGCGAACAGCTTGTTTCCGTAAGACTCCAATCCAATCGGATATATACCGCTCCGGTCCTGAGAAATATATATGTATGGTATTGGAACGTAACGGTTAGAGACATTTGGGAAGCCGCAGCATTGAATGAAATATATAATTTCAGCAGGGCATCGATTAGTCAGCGCAGTGTAGTCAATCAAGCAATGAATATTATAAGATCAAAATATCCTGACATGAAAACCGATGTTCTCAGTTCAGCAGAAAAGTCAAAAGCTCAAGAAGCGAGGCCGCAATACGGTTATACAGAGACAGATAAAACCAATACCGTAAACAGTGCACCTCAATATTCTCAGCCTTTACAACAGCCGGAGCAAAAGGAAGGCTGCTATATTGCAACTGCTGTTTACGGATCATATGATGCTCCCGAAGTAATTATTCTTCGCCGCTTTAGAGATGAATCACTCAAAAAATCCGCACTCGGAAGGGCGTTTATCAGCGCGTACTATAAATTCAGCCCATCAGTTGCCGAGAGACTTAAAAATGCAAAAAGAACCAATGCTTTTGTTCGGTCGATTCTTGATAAATGGGTCAGAAAATTAAGCAATAAATAATAAAACTGCTTTGTACATTTGATACGGTTCACGCATTTGTTATAAATCTTTCTTAATTAAATATATTCCCTTTGCAGCGAAAATAATCAAAGGGCTTAAGCCGTGGCAAGATAACCTTGCTGCGGCTATTATTTAACTTTTTTGTGTTAATAGCGACCGATATTCAAACTTGAAACACGTTTCCGATCTTTCTGCCTTCCTTCTTGTCACCGATATTAAAAAGACCTAAAGTGCAAATCAATCCATAGTGATACTTATGAGATTGATGTCTTTAAAATATAATTCACCATTAAAATAATTTTATATAATTATGTATTCTTAAACTTAATTTAATAAAATTTGTGCATTACTTATACTAAATTGACTTATACAATAGTAAAATTATAGTTGAATTTTGTGTTGAATTATGGTATTATAATAATGTATATACTGGAAAAATAGGTTATTGGCTTAAAAAGAGCCGCAATCTAATTTCAGCAAAACTTTTTTGAATAAAAATGCGCTGTGTGCAATGGGGTATCGGCGCGTTTATGAACCATGGGAGGTAAATATTATGAAAAGAAAGCTTTCAAAACTCGGAAGGAGTACGGTAAGCGTACTGCTCTGCCTTGTTATGCTTTTGACTACCTTCTGCTTCTTCGATATCGGTTCTGTGATATCGGAAGCGTTGGTCAGCAAGAGTGACCATGCACTTACAGAGGCAGGAAACGATTCCAGCACCTTTGCAAAGTACAATATTTCTATGCCGGAGCTTGTCTATATCAAGGCAGGCGGAAAGGACTCGGAATATTTTCTGAATGCAACGTCGAGCGGCACGGTCAGCGAGCCGACTTCCGAAACCGGCGTGTTCAGCTTTTCCTGTGCAACGGCGAGAAGTTTAACTATTTCAATAACCGTTCTTGATGCAAACCTCAATGCATCAAGTGCAAACAGGGTAACAAATGTTGCTTTTACTGACGGTTCATATATGTCGTCGGATAAGTCGCTGTCGGCTTCTTCGTCAACCGTTACAAAGACAATCAAGAGCATTTCCATGGCGAATTTCGAGGAGAACAAGCAGTATATTATCCGCTGGAATATCGAGTATACGACTGCTTCGGGTTCGTACACGACCTATGCCTATACGGGTATTAAATTCCCGCTGCTCGCTCAGGCGGGTATGACAACAAGACAGTATTATTACGGAACCTACGGCGGCGTAAACGGTAACCCTGCCGAGTCAACAACTTATTCGTTTATAACAGGTGTGGATGCCGTAAAGGGCGGCAATGTCGGATCCAAGTGGGTCAGCACCGGCTCAACTCTCACAGCTCCGCTTATCAATTTCAATGCAAGCCTTTACCCCAGAGGACTTGATATGCCGATTGATAATAATTATTTCAACCCGGACGGTTCGGGTGTGCTTCTCGCGTTTGCAAAACATAAAACCAACGGAACCTATCTCGGCGAAGGTTCGAGAATATATAATACTCCGTGGGACAGCTCACAGTCATACAACCCCATAAATCTGATAACCGACGATATGGTCAGCAAAGGCTATTTCGGCGGTAAGCCGGGCACTGACGGTGACGGCTACGGATATGCGGCGGCAGATATCATGATCGACACGTCGAGATATACGAATTTCAAACAGGTTCCGAATCTCAGAGCCGGATTTGTAGAGTTCGATTCCGACGGCGGTGCAAACCAGAACTACCTGAACTCAATCAGAAATGTTTCTTACACATCCTCCGATGCCGCAAATTATTTCAGAAAGAACAAAACCGTTGACAACAATGCCGGCAGTCAGAACACAGCTCCGACGATCTACTGCCCGGATGTTGACCGTGGAAATGAAAAGAACGACCGTTCATGGGTTCGTGGACTTTACAAGCTCGACGGTAATATTACAACAGCGAAGAACAATCTTAAAAAGACGACATCGGGCGGAACAGAGCTTCAGATTGCTTCCTTCAGCAATAATGTTTATTCAACTTATATCCGTTTTGAATATTCGCTTCGTTTTAATCCGCTTATCGGTTTTGATGAGTATTGCTCCGGTATTTCGACCGTAAGGCTCAATGCAACCCTCACAAGCAAAGCTACGGCTCGTAAATATTACAGCCGGTTCCTCAACTCAGGCGTCAACACATCGGCAAGCAATTGGTCAACGATTGAGGGCTATGTTAAGTCATATATCAAGACGCTTTGTGTACCCACTGCGGCGGCAGGCTCTTACACTAATCCTGCATCTGCAATCTCAACGGCACAGACAAACCTCAAAGGAAGCATGAAGACCACAACACCGTTGTCGGCTCCGTTGTATTTTTATGTTCCCGAGACAATTTACCTTGCTCCTAACATTGATTCTTCCCACAAATCATCATCAGCTAATTTCCAGTGGTTTATCCAGAATACGGTTAATACAGCAACCGCAGGTGCGGCAACAACAAAGCAAAGCTATGATACAAATGGTTATGTGTATTTCTCATATGCAAACCTTGATACGACCCAAAATGTTTCGCTCAGCGCAACAGCATTAAACGCAAGCGGCAGTTTTATTTCGGGCGGATCGATAAAAAGCCTGACTTTTAGCGATGACGGAGTATATAAAAAAGCCACCATTACTCAAGAATCAACCAGCCCATCTCTTACGGCTGCAACAACGGGATACTATATCCGCTGGACGGTTAAATATACCGATGCGGTTGACGGATATGAAAAGCAGGCAGTTGCCTATACATATGTGTATAAACCGTATATTCAGCCTTCCGGTACAGCTATGGATAGCCGAAATGAAGCGGGTGATAACCATGATGCAGGTAACATTACATGGGTATCAGGTGTTCACAGTGACGCAGCCGGCGGCGACCGTTATCCTAACAGCGTTTCCGGCGGAAACAGAAGTATGGTTCCGTTTTCGTCAACAGCTAAGTCGAGTAAACCGCTTGGCGTTAAGGGAACCCAATTATACGCCCAGTTCCCGGACTGGTTCGGTACATCAGCCTCCAATAATAGTCCTAATGATTGGTTTAATACAAGTTCGAGCACATATCTCCCGAGAAAGACTTTTGTATATTTAAAATACTTTGAGGGCAACGGAGGTTTTTGGGGCGGTACAAATCCCAACTCCAACCACACTTGGCTGACGGCTCCGACAACCTATCTTTATGTTGATACCAGCCGTTATTCAAATCTGAAATATATACCCAATCTTTCAGCAGGACTATTTGTCACAAGTGATAAAAGTTCCGATAAAGGTGCATGGTATGTAGCTGATGCAACGGATAAGGAAGAAACGGTCAGTCAAACAGAAAATCAAAGAGGTAAAAACAATTTCGGCAGCGCAAGGACTTTGTACTACAATTATAAAAAAATAATAGCCAATGAGGGCTCATTTGATTCCCCGGGCGACTATAAGGCCGAAGGCGTAAAGTATAACGGCCCGGTCGATATTGAACTGATGAAGGCTGCCGGTTCAGAAAAGGTATATAAAGTTAAAGCAACATATTTCAACTCTCAGAGCACAGATAAAATCACCAACGCCGGAGTTATGCCGATTAAAGTTTATCAGAACGATAAGGGCGATCTTCGCAAAGCGGTAATGAGAGCGCAAAACAATTTCCCAAACCTCGGAATTACTTATAACGGCTCGTCATTTAGCAGCTATTTCTATAGCGGAACAGAATTTACAACGTTTTGCACCAATTACGAAAGGGCTTATAAAGAACTTGTTAAGCTTGATGGACGCTTTTATTCGAGTAAAACCATTGCCGCAATCGCTAATGAATTGAATTCGGCAATAGACAATTTGATAGCCGGCAAATCTCTTAAAACGAAATGCACAGCCCGTGAATACAACCTCGGACTTGAAAAGCTTGATAACGGTCAGTACAAGATTGTTGAGATCATGGGCGGCGAGCAGTATGAAATAACATACGACGCCCGTGATAATGTATATTTCACTCCCGATACATACGAGGGATATACATATGTCGGCAAGTGTGCGTTGACGAACGAGTCAATAACTCCGTCGGATTATTACGGCAAAACGCTTGCTTCTCTTCCGACATTTTTCTCGGCAAGCAATTTGTACAGCAATTCGATGAGCTATTCCGGGTCAACCGTAACTATCGGAACAACAACAGTTAAGACAACAACTGTTCCAAAGTTTGACGGGGATACCACAGCTTATGAGTGGGTTGCCGCAGTCGACGATACTTCGCTGACGATGGTTAATTTCTACTTCATTGATCAAAACAAGATATATTTTGACCCGAATGACGGATCAAGCGGAGTTAACCTTCTCACTCAGCCTACAACATATAAATCGGGCAATAATTTCTATTCTCCGACATTTACTTCAAGCCCCGGCAACGGAGTAACGGCAACGTTCGACCAAACAGACAGCACGTTTACATTTAACGGAACACCGACAACGGGCGCGGAATATTTCCGATTCCCGATTGCAGGCAAGCTCAAGGCAAATACCAATTATACATACAGAGTTGTTTATGTCAGCGGCTCAAAGACACTTGACGGCGGCACGCTTACATTGACACTTGATATCTGCGACAAGAACGGTAACAGATGCTACAAGGCAAGCGGTGAAACCTACAGCGACAGATTTGTTTTTGACCAAACCGCAAACCAGGCAACAACGTCAAGGACGCTTGCTCCCGATGCGTACCAGGCGGCGAATGCGGAATTTGTTCAGGTGTTTACCTACAGCCCGAGCTACGGCACGGTCAGATACAATAACTATAAGGTTAAGATTGAGCTTGTTGAAAGCGGTTCGGCAAATCAAACCTATTCACCGAATGCAATTCAACAGTTCTACGGTCACAGCATCGGCACAATGCCTGTGTCCGTTCGTGAAAACCATCGCTTCCTCGGCTGGTTCACAGCTCCCGACGGCGGCGACCGTGTAACGGCTTCATCTGTAATGGGCAGCAGCGACATGACTGTTTATGCGCACTGGGCGCTGACGGATAAGGTGCTTCTTCTTGATAACGATTTCAACTTTGACGATTTTGTAAGGAAGGCAAGCAACAACAATGCATTTGATACTTTTATGAATTCGTACAAGGCATGTAAGCTTCCGGGAATGAAGAATCCTCTCAGCTATCAGGAGAATGATTATTTCTCATATTCAATTGCAAAGGACACTGAGGGAGATACCGCTCTGAATGTAAAGTACGACCGAAAGCATATTGTCGATGCCGGTGTAGATGAGGTCTTTGATACCTTTAAGTCGGACACCTACACCGCTTCGGTGGAAGGCGAATATACACTCACATATGAATACAGAATCAATGATTACTATTCATATATAAAGGATACTACCGGAAAGAGCGAGTATGACTCGATTGTTCTCGGATTCAGCACTAATGACGGCTATTGGTACAACGGCGGTCAGGGCGTTTCCTATACCGAAAACAGAAAAACTACCGACGGTTATGAATCTGTTGAGTTGAAGCGCACGTTCACAGCGGGAACTCAATATTTCTTTAACATGATATTCTATTTCGCATATTATAATAATTATAATGAACTTCGTGCGGATATGGATATCAAGAATATTGTTCTTAAAGACCCGAACGGGAATATCGTTCTTTCTTCAAACGGCATGAATACGGCTAACGGCACATCATCATTTGACTCCGATGCAAGAACGATTACTCTCAAGCCGACGGGGACAGATTGCTACACAAATACTTATGATAATTTGTCAAGCTACCGTTCAACGCTTGAAGCAGGCAAAAAGTACACTCTTTTGATGGATTATCAGGCAACGACGGCTATGCAGATAACTCCGTTTATCTTCTTCTACCCGAACGCAACCTCAACGAGTCACGCATCAAGAGTATCGGCTTATATTCAAGTCCCGGCAGGATCCGGTACAATTGCAATGCAATTCACTGTTCCGTCAGATAATTATTATCAGATAAGATTCAGCGAAAACAGCGTTGACGGTTCAACCGTTCCGGGTGCATTGACCTTGGGCAATATTTCGCTTCAAAGAACAGAGATATTCTCAGACGGAGCGTATGTAGCCGATTCAAGCACATACCTCGGCTGGGTCAGCAAGGTAACAGGTTCGGCAAGCGCGACGGCGGTTTATGTCAATGACCTTAATTCAAGAAATGAGAAAATCGTTTCTCATTATCAGGATATTGACTACGGTGCACAGTACGACGAGCTTTATGTACCGACCCGTGAGGGCTTCACCTTCCTCGGCTGGTATGACGCAGATGGTACACCGTATACCGACGCAAACGGCAACGCTGTCGGCAATCATGTTTGTACAACGGACGGATTTAAGCTCTATTCACGTTGGACGCCTAAGACATTCAATCTCAAATACAATGCTTTTAGACCGAACGACAGCGCAGGAGCGGTAACCGCAGGCACGGTCGGCAATCTCCCGACACCGAATCCTCAGGTACTTAAGTTCGGTGTGGAATCTTCAATCAGCCTGACAGCACCTACTCTTACGGGTTATACGTTCAGCGGTTGGTCAGAGACCTACGGCGGAGCAAAGGTGTATGATAAGGGTCAGACTCTTTCCGCTTCGACCGTAAGTCGGATGTATAAAGACTGCAATGGCGGAACGTACAATATTTATACAACTTGGACGGCAAACAAGTATAAAATTCATTTTGATAAGAATGCAACTGATGCAACTGGTTCAATGGCTGATATGGACATGGTATATGACGTTGCAAAGAATCTTAGTGAAAACAAATTCAGCAGAGAAGGATATACTTTCCAAGGCTGGAACACGGCGAAAAACGGAAGCGGTACATCATACGACGATAAGGCTTTGGTCAATAATCTGACAGCAGCCCCGAACGGAACAGTAACGCTTTACGCCCAGTGGACAGTCAATCCATACAACATAAACGTATATTCGAAGTCGAACAAGTACAACAATGTAACGGCGTACACGAAGGATACGGTGGGCGGAACGGTACAGATCAACACAACGCCTGCGAGCACATCAACGACGCTGAACTACGGTACAGAGTACAGTATAACCGCAACGGAAAAGACGGGATATAAGTTTGAGGGCTGGTATACGCCGAAAGACGGTAACGATTTCGGAACACTGGTAAGCACATCTGAAACATATACGACGACACTCGGAGCGGCAAATATAGAGTACTATGCGAAGTTCAACGTAAGAACATACACGATAACAATAGATCCTAACAGTCCGACAACAGGATCGAATATTTCCGGCTGGTATGATTACGGTGATCATAAGAGCACGCCGGCACCTGTACAGACGGTAACCAAAACAACGTCAGTCACAATGACGTACGGTTCAACGGTAACGATGACCGCACCGAAAAAGACAGGATATACCTTCGGCGGATGGAAGCTCGACGGAAACGGAACATTGAATTCAACGGCAGATATAACAAAGAATTCAACATATACGTGCGGAGCCGGCAGCGGAACTGTTACGGCGATCTGGAACATCAATACGTTCACGATCAAGTATAACGGTAACGGATCAAATGCAGGAACCAGTGTACCGGATCAGACATTTACGTACAATGTTGCACAGAAGCTCAATAAAAATACCTTTGAGAAGAAGTACACAATAACGTTCAACGGCAACGGAGGAACGATTGACGGAAAGACGGAAGTAACGGATACCGCGGTATGGAATCCCAACGGCTGGAACAATAAGGCTGACGGAACAGGCGGATATTCTTACGATGATATGAAATCCGTAACAAATCCGTGCGGACTTATCGAGAATGGGTCAAGCGCAACACTGTATGCACAGTGGAAGGACGGCAACCTGAATCTGAAAACAGCAGAGAGAACAGGCTATGTCTTCCTCGGCTGGGCGCTTACGGATAATGCTGAGGTACCGACCTACACCGTAAATCAGAGCGTGAACTTTACAAAGAATACAACGTTCTTTGCGGTCTGGGTAGAAACCGCAACCGCACAGGAAAGAGTAAAGAGCATAGATGTAGTATCGGGAATAACGATAAAGAGCAATGACCTCAGTGTTGAACCGATAGTAAAGACTCAGAAGAAGTACTTATTCCTAAATAATGAGGAGTACACAAATATTTGCATAGCATACGAAAAAGCACTTGACAACTTCAATAAGTCAAAGACGCTCGATAACGCCAAGAAGCTTGTGGAAGCGGTAAAGGCAGTCGGAAGCTATCAGGCGGGAGACTTCAAGTATGATGCGCCGATAAAGAATTTCATTCGAGAGTTCGAGATTGAATATGCATCGGGAGTAACGGGAGCAGTCGGTGCAGGAACACATAAGCTCAGTGACCTTAATCTTAATCACTACACGAAGGAAATACTCAGTGAAAATGAGGATTCAATTCTAAAGCAGGTTAAGCTCGCAGAAGCAGTAACAAGCATAAGCAGCCAGAGTATAATCAATGAAGCGGTAAAGAAAATCGCAAAGAATTATGCAAATAAGGTTAAGGTTAGCACAACACCGACCTACAAGGTATATGAGAACAGTGAGGAAATAAAGAACATACTGTCCTTATCAGAGGGAATCAGCGGTGTAAACTATGTGCGCACGGATGATGGCAATGCGGTATATTACTGCTATGCAAATTCTACGAATCCGAAAATCTACCTTGAGGTAGAGGACGAAATGACAACACAGAATCGTCTTTGCTATCCGACAAGATCGGAAGTAACGTCAAGAGTAGTTGAACCGGTACTCAAACCGACAACGTCGGATGTAAATGCAAACTTTACGCCCGGCACAAAGGAAGTAAATAACAGCACATATACAACGTATATCAACGAGGGACTCGGAAATACGTTTACGGGAACGGTAAACGGAAAGAAATTCACAGGACTGAGCTATTACAAGCAGAAGTCAACAGTGGAGCTTTCACCCGTATTTACCGAGAACAAGAACGGAGCCGCAGAGTATGTGCTTACATCAACGGATGACAGCTACAACAGTGCAAGCGCAACGCTCGGCGGAAACTACGCAACAACAGCAAGTCTCTCGGCAGGCAAGAACAGCGGCAAGGACTTCACAGGCTCGACGAAAAAGACAGTAACGATAATTATCGACTATCATGTAGCCGAGGAAATCAAGGACGAGAATGGAAATCCGACAGGAGAATTCCAAAAGCTTGATGTAACGGGAGATCAGGTGCAGATGGATAAGTGGCTCAACCAGTACCACCTGTTCAGACAGTCCGGCGGAGCAAGGAACTGGGAGCTTCCCAAGACGGGAGACAAGGTCTATAAAGTAAACGATACGACCTACGGACAGACAGACAGAGGCTCGTTCACATTCACATATGAGCTC
>QRFC01000718.1_pt1 | contig 30702 bp, 20 predicted proteins | sample 1861061 | NCBI WGS metagenome assembly QRFC01 (sample SAMN09711282, study PRJNA482702) | Human gut metagenome, whole genome shotgun sequencing project.
GCAATTGACGCGGTAAATAATGACGCGATAAGTCTGAATTCGTTTTTTGCTGCATAAGATTTACTCTTTTTTGTAAACCTTTTTCAGGACGGGACAACGCAAAAAAAAGCCATCGGTGCGGACTGGAGCGGTCGTGAGCGGACATCGGAACCGAGGTATTTCAGTCGGTTGTATCTTGCAGCATGAAAGGTCGGTTTTCTTATTCCGGTCATTATCCCGATATAAACCGCATGAAACGGAAAACGGTATTTTGAATGGTTTAAAACATAAAACCGGACATACACGCTTTACGACAGTATAGCTAACAATCAATCTCAAAAACGTTGCACCATGGATTCATTGAAAGAAACAGACAAACCTGCACCCAATCCTTCTAAACATCCCCGTATCGAAGTCGACGAGGAGCTGATGCGTCAGATGATCGCCGGACAGGCCCCTTTGGATTCGAAAGTCGTCCGCAGGATTCCCGAACCGGAAGAGGAAGATACGGACACTCCTGAGGGAAACACATCGGAAACGGTATCCGGAGTATCGGCACCGACTGCTGAAAAAACAGACGTCGGCACCCAAACGACTCCCGTAAAGGAGTCTTCCGGATTCCGGCGTAAAAAGATCGCGCTGCCGGATTTCGAACGCACGTTCTTCGCGTCGGTGGATTGCCGTAACCGCTCGGCGATCTATGTCAGTACCCGAACCAAGCACAAAGTGTCGGAAATACTCCACCTGTTGGGTGATGACACGACAAGGCTTACGGCTTTGGCCGACAATATGCTGCGCTTCGTAATCGCAATTTACAGCGACGAGCTGAATTATCTCCACGAAAAAAAGAACAACAGACGACCGTTTTGAACAGGCAATGCAATGACCGGTTACTTCGGGCTTCTGATATGCGTGCTGCGGAGCAGCCGCCCGTTGGGTAGCGTCCGGGGCGCAGAAAGTCGCCTATTCCGACGGTAGCGGCCAGCAAAATGCCGGAGATGGAAATCCGCAAGGCTCGCCTTTCGGGCGATTCGCATGGCCTTGCGGATTTTCAGCTCCGGTGTTTAATTCCCTGCCGGCGGAAATAGGGAATATTAGATATACGATATTCCGGGATAACGCCGGGTTATTGCGCAATCTTGAAGACGCTGTCGAGTTTTTCGCTCAACGCCGCCATATCCTGCCCGATTTTGTCATTGGTAATTTGGGCGTAGATTTGGGTCGTGGTGATATGTTTATGTCCCAGCATCTTGCTGACCGTTTCCAGAGGTACGCCCTGCGTAAGCGTGACCGTTGTGGCAAAGGTATGCCGCGCCATGTGGATCGTCGGGTTGAACGACAGACCAGCATGTCTGGCAACATGACGTAACGACATGTTCAGTGTTTTATAAGTGCCTTTAAGCGGAAAAACCTTCTTGCTTGTGCGATATGTATCCTTATAACGCTTGTAGAGCATTTCAGCGACGGGAAGGAGCTTGACACGGAACTGCGTACCTGTCTTTTGCCGTTTGTCGATGATCCAATGATCCCCGTTGTCGTCCGTGTGAATATCGGCGTGAGTCAGCTTTGCAACGTCCGAATGGCTCAGGCCCGTAAAGGCGCAGAAAACGAAGACATCCCGGTTGATGCCTGTTCGGTAGTTGGGAAGTTCGACGTCCATGACGGCCTGCAATTCCGAAGCGGACAAATAGCGTCGTTCGGCGTATTGGGGTCTGACATGGAACCCCGCGAAAGGATCGACAGAAATCCAGCCGTTCTTATACGCCGTGTAGGTCATCAGACGCAGTTTCTTGACTCCGGCACAGATCGTCCCGGAAGCAAGCCCCTTTACCGTAGAGAGGTAGACGACGAACTTTTCGATAAAATCCCGCTTCAGCTCTTTGAAAGGAATGTCCTTGACGTGGTATTCGTATTCGAGGAAAGCGGCGAGACGCCTGCGACGCAGACAGTAATCCTCGTAGGTGGAATAGGCGCGGTCTTTGCCCACACGTTTGAGAAAGCCTGCGAGGTATTCGTCAAAAGTCTGCAACAGCAGGCGGCAGTCGTCACCCATACCGAGGAAGGCGTTGCGAACCTTTTCGGCCGTGACATACGAATCACGGTCGCAGAGGCGTTGGTATTGCTTGCCGATATTGGTCTTGATATTTTCCAGCTTCTCGTTGATGCGCTGCGATTCGAGGCTCTTACCTGCCGCCTTGTTCGCTTTGGCATCCCAGAGAGAAGAACGAACGGTGAGTTTGCAGCTGAACTGCGACATCGTGCCGTTGATGGTGATACGGCCCATAATGGGAACCTGACCCGATTTCTCGGCTTGCCTTTTCACATAGAAAAGGACTTTGAAAGTGCTGCGTTGCATAATAACTTGAACTTTTGGATGGGTTAAACGTAAATGTCAAGTTATTTGTTATGCGGAAATTCGATGCAACGAACTGAAAACAAATGCCTTAAATGCAAATCAAAGCATTTCGGGCAGGTAACGGATAAGTAACATAACTTACCGTCAAACCTGCCCGATTCTGCAATTTTATTGCTCGGAACACATGCAGAACAAAGAATTAAATACCTGTAAACAAGATATTTACTATTTTCTGCATATTCGATTACCTACAACACCCCGGCTGTTTCAGCCGGGGCATATGGATACGGGTACCAACGGGATTAATCCTCGTCGCGGTACATGTGCTCTACGTAAACAGCGTGCTGCATCGCCTCGCGCTTGGCGATCGAAGGCTTGGTGAAATACTGGCGGCGGCGGAGTTCCTTCAGGACGCCCGTGCGCTCGTATTTACGTTTGAACTTCTTCAGGGCGCGTTCGATGTTTTCGCCCTCTTTTACCGGCATGATAATCATAGTAGTATTCTTTTTTTTGTTTTTTTAATATCGTCGTTTACTTAAATTCCTCCGGGGTTCGCATCACCTGATACCTCGCCCCATGTCGTGTCGTTGTCCGTATCGTCAGCCCCGCTTCGGGTACCGAACCGCAGGTAAGGAGCCAGCCGTGCTGCCTCTTCGCGGGTCAATATGTTGTCTTCAACCAATTCCTCAGCGGTACTCCAACCTCCTTTCAACTGTCTTGTTTTAAGTAATTTCCGAAGCTTCTGCGGCGGAATATACGGATGCCGCCTAAGGACTTTCGGGGTTGCAAAGTTAATATCAATTTTCCGAATTTCACAACTATCGCAGCAAATTTGTTTCAAAATTTTCTCATAATTGCGTTCCGTGACTCCCGGAACCTCTGCGAGTTGCTCCAAACGGACAAATCCGCCGAGCCTCGCGCGGTAGTTCATGATCGACACCACCGTCCGCGCTCCGATCCCCACCACACCGCGCAGCGTCGCGGAATCGGACGTATTGATCTCCACGGGTTCGTCGACCGGCGCAGCTCCGCGCTCGGGAAAGATAATATAGGGTTCGAGCGCCGCAGCCACCGAATCGCTCACGACATAGCAGGCGCGCAACTCCTCCATGTCGTAGATCCCGCTCAGGTCGCGCCAGCGGATGAAGGCCTCGGCCTGCCGCTTGGACAACGCCCCGATGGCCCGCAGGTAACGCGCCCCCACGGTGTCGATGCGAAAGCGCGAGGGCGGCATGGGCTCGGGCACGACACGCCCCGTACGATACTGCCGGGGCGCGATGGCATATTTGCGCCCGATACGGATATAGGGAGCCAGGCGGCGGTAGATCGAATCGCTGATGCCGTAGCAAAGCGTTACATCCTCCGGGATACGGAAGATCTTCCCCGCAGCACGGTATTTCAGCAGGCTCACGGCTTCGTGCTTCGACAAGCCCAGCCGCCGAAGTCCGTCGTAGTCCACGGTATTGGGGTCGAACGGCCGCAGGTCGACCGAATCGGCCCGTCCTTCCATCTCCATCCCGGCCACAAAAGCCGCTTCGGGATCGGCCTTCGGGCGCAGGAGCACGATGCCGCCTATAAGCAATCCCGCCAGCGGCAGGAACACCGCCACGGCGCGGATTTCACGGTCTGAAAAGAATTTTACCATATGCAGAAACTATTTATCACCGGTCATTCCCCGGCAGGATGCCCTGAAAACACCCCCGGCGCCACGGCATGGGCTGCGGTACCCGTCAGCCCCCCCCTCAACGCCACTGCGCCCCGTCGGAGAGCAGCAGGCGGCGGTAACGCCGCGACGGCGAACCGACAAACGCCCCCAAGCCATATTCCGGCCAGCGGCGGTCGACCAAAGCGACAGTCGCTTCCGACGCGGTCACGACGTTCGGGAAACGGCCGGGGTTCTCCCCCGCCCCGGGGCGTTTGCTCCGGGCATCGATCACCAACGCCGCACCTTCCGTCCGCACATCACGCCGCGGATCGGTATTGGCCGCAGCGAGCCACAAAAGTTCGGCAGCCGTGAGTTCCTCCGCCGCCGGGTCGAACACAGCGAGGTATTTCACCCCCGGCGGAACCGGCACTTCGGCATCCGGCGCGGCGAAGGCGACCGCCACACCCCATTTTTCGAGCAAGTCAGTGCGGTAGCCGGCCGGAAGGAGGGGCTGCCCGCCGTCACCCTGCCCGGCACAAGCCCCGGATATTGCGCCATCCGCTGCGGGACGCACGCCCTCACCACCCCGCACGGAATCGGAGAGCACATGCGTGGCAGACTCCTGCGGATTCACACTCCCGCCCCCGGTACCGCAGGCCGTAGCATCCAATGCAATTTTTCCGCCGAAGCCCGGCGTTGCCGTCGCGTGGTCGAGGACATCGAGAATCCCCTCGCTGCGGACTATGTCGCGCAGCGGGTCGAGGTTGCGCACGAGCCGCGCCAATGCATCCGTATCGCGCACGTCGGTCGCGGCCGGAACGACGAGCATGTATTTGTTGAACATCATCTGCCCGGCGCCCCACAGCGCCTGGGCGACCTTCATGGCCTGTCCGGCATAGCGGCTGTCGATCGAAACGACGGCGATGTTATGCGCCGTTCCGGCCTCGGGCATCGTCATGTCGCGGATTTCGGGCTGCAGGGCCATGCGTATCGGCGCCAGGAATATCCGCTCCGTTGCCTGCGCGATACAGGCGTCCTCCTGCGGGGGAATCCCCACGACCGTGGCCGGGTATACCGCATCCCGTCGCCGCGTGAGGGCCGTGACGTGGAAAAGCGGATAACGGTCTTCGAGCGAATAGAACCCCGTATGGTCGCCGAAGGGGCCTTCGACAGCCTTTTCCTCGGCAGGGTCAACATAACCCTCGATCACGAAATCGCAGTCGGCCGGGACATAAATATCGTTGGTGACGCACTTCACGAGTTTCACGGGACGGCGGCGCAGGAACCCGGCCAGCAGGTATTCGTCCATGTTGTCGGGCATCGGCGCCGTCGCGGCATAAGTATAGGCCGGATCGCCGCCCAGCGCCACCGACACGGGCATCCGCCGCCCCGAGCGTTTCCAGGCATCGTAATGCCGGGCCCCCGTCTTGTGGATATGCCAGTGCATGCCCGTCGTATGGTCGTCGAAGACCTGCATGCGGTACATGCCGACGTTGCGCACGCCCGTCTGGGGATCGACCGTGTTCACCATCGGCAGGGTTACGAAACGCCCGCCGTCGGCCGGCCAGCACTTCAGGATCGGAAGCGCCGCGAGCGACGCCTCAGCACCCGTCTGCACGACCTGCTGGCATTCGCCCCGCCCCGACACCGTACGCGGAAACCAGCGGGACATCCCGGCCAGCAGCGGCAACGCCCGCAACTTGTCCGCGAACGACGGGCGCGGCGCCATGGCCTGCCGCAGCAATCCGTCGACCCGTTCCGAGAATTCGCCGAGCGACCCGACACCCAGCGCCAGCGCCATGCGGCGTGCGGAACCGAACATGTTGGTCAGCACGGGAAAATCCGTGCCGGTATTTTCGAACAGCAACGCCTTGCCGCCGCCGGGCATTTTCGAAACCCGGTCGGTTATCTCGGCGATCTCCTCCACCGGCGACACCGGAGCCGCTATGCGGACGAGCTCACCCTCGCGCTCCAGCAGCGAGATATAGTCACTCAGGCTTCGGTGCATGCTCCAACGCCTTTTTCACCGACCCGTATTGCAGCAGCAACGCCCGTGCCTGCGCCTCGGAAAGCCCCGAAGCCTCGGCCACCATGCGCGTGCCGCGCCCCACGAGTTTATCGTTCGTCAACTGCATGTTGACCATGCGGTTGCCCTCGACACGCCCCAGGCGGATCATCACGGCCGTCGACAGCATGTTGAGCATCAGCTTCTGTGCCGTGCCCGCCTTCATGCGGGTCGACCCCGTCACGAACTCCGGCCCCACGACCGCTTCGAGCGCATATTCCGCCTCGGCCGCCACGGGCGACGAGGGATTGCAGGTAATGGAGGCGGTCAACAGGCCGTGCTCCCGCGCCATGCGCAGGCCGCCGACCACATAGGGGGTGGTACCCGACGCGGCGATCCCGACCAGGACATCGTCCGCCGTGGGATGGTAGGGCGCCATGTCGCGCCAAGCCCCTGCGGTATCGTCCTCGGCATTCTCCACGGCACGCCGCAGTGCACCGTCGCCGCCGGCGATCAGGCCGATGACCCTGTCGAAGGGCACGCCATAGGTCGGGGGAAGCTCCGAGGCGTCCGTCACGCCCAGCCTCCCGCTCGTACCTGCCCCGATGTAAAACATCCTCCCACCACGCTCCATGCGTTCGACGACCCGTTCCACGAGCCGTTCCATCACGGGGATGGTTTTGGCCACGGCCTCGTGGACACGTGCGTCCTCGCGGTTGATGCCCGTCAGGATGTCGTGCACCGACATCCGCTGTAAATTATCGTAGGCCGAAGCCTGTTCGGTTATTCTATTTTCCATAATGGTATTCGATAAGTCCTTCGGCAGGTGATGCGGCGATCAGGCCGACCCGGTACCCCCCTTGTGCGAGCACCTCGCGCAGCAGCCCCTCGAATGCGGCGGCAACGCCGCCGATGCAGGCGACCGTCAGATGCACGGGATAGCGGCTCAGGTTGCGTTGGGCGAAATCGGCGAAGGTTCCCGCCACCATAGCCCGCACCTCGGGGCAATCCAGGTGCGCATGTACGAACGGCGCGAACGACGCCAGGAAACGGTTGGCGTACGGCTCGCGGTAGACCCGGCGGATGATCTCCTCATAGGTCAGCCCATGCGCCGCGAGGAACTCCTCCCGCAGGGGGATATGCCCTTTGAAAATACCGTTCACCAGGTTGCGTCCCAGCGCAGCACCGCTGCCCTCGTCGCCGAGGACATAACCCAGCGGCGGGACGTTTTCCACGATTTCACCGCCCCGGCACCAGCACGAATTGGAGCCCGTGCCGAGGATGCAGGCCACGCCTTCGCCACGGCCGAACAACGCCCGCGCAGCCCCCAGCAGGTCGGTCTGAGCCTCGATATGTCCCGCACCGAAATGCGCGCGGAGTTCCCGCACCATCTTCTCCGTCGCTTCGGGGAAGGTGCCCCCGCACCCTGCGCCGTAGAAATAGACGGCCTCGACGGGGCCGCACGGCGGCAGTTCGGCAAGCGCTTCGCGTATTTGCTCCGGGGAGTGCTGCACGGCATTGATTCCCCGCGTCCGGTATTCCGAGGTATGCACGCCGTCGGTCACGAGCCACGTGCATTTGGTCGATCCGCTGTCTGCAATGATTTTCATGTCGACAAAGATAGAAAAATAATCCGGCTTCGAAAAGCCGGATTACCCCTTTAAATACTATTTTAGCGCCATGCAACGCGATCAGCGCAGGAAAAGCAGCTCGCGGTATTTGGGCAGCGGCCACATCTGGTCGTCGACGATCTCCTCCAGCTTGTCGATGTGGCGGCGGATCTCGTCGAAACATGCGGCTACGGTATCATGGTAGGCGATCGCCTTCTCGCGCTGATCCTCGATCCTGTTGGCCACCTTGCGGGCGTCGACCATCCCGGCCGTGAGCCGCTGTATTTCGGCCGTATGGTACTGGATCTTCTTGATGAGTTCGATGTCGGCCGAAGCGTTCAGCCCCGGGATCTGCGACATCTTGTAGACCTTGTCAAGCAGCAATGCCTCATACTTCGAAGCGATCGGCACGATATGGTTCATCGCCAGATCGCCCAGCACGCGCCCCTCGATCTGGATTTTCTTGGTGTAGGTCTCCCACTTCACCTCGGTGCGGGCTTCGAGCTCGACCTTCGAGAAGACGCCCGTGTCGCCGAACATCCGGAGCGTCTGCTTGTCGAGGTAACGGTCGAAAATCAGCGGCGTCGAGGTTTCGCAGTCCAGGCCGCGTTTGCGCGCCTCGGCCTTCCACTCGTCGGAATAGCCGTTGCCGTCGAAGCGGATGGCCTTGCAGGCCTTGATCATCTGTTTGAGCACCTCGTAGATGGCTTTCTCCTTCTTCATGCCGGCCTCGATCTTGGCATCGACGTTCTGCTTGAACTCGGCCAGTTCGTGCGCCATCGCCGCATTGAGCACGATCATCGCCTCGGCACAGTTGTCCGAAGAACCTACGGCGCGGAACTCGAACCGGTTGCCCGTAAACGCGAACGGCGAGGTGCGGTTACGGTCGGTATTGTCGAGCAGCAGCGTCGGGATATGCGAAATCCCGCTCATCTTGAACACGTTCTTGGCATCGAAGCGGATCGCGTCGTCGCCCTTGCTGGCCGCCAGTTTGTCCAGCACGGCCGACACCTGCGTCCCGAGGAAGGTCGAGATGATTGCCGGGGGCGCCTCGTTGGCTCCCAGGCGGTGTGCGTTCGTGGCGCTCATGATCGCCGCCTTGAGCAGGCCGTTGTGCTTGTGTACGGCCGAAATGGCATTCACCAGGAAGGTGATGAACTGCAGGTTCTCCGAAGCGGTCTTGCCAGGCCCCAGCAGGTTCACGCCCGTATCCGTCCCCAGCGACCAGTTGTTGTGTTTGCCCGAACCGTTGATCCCCTTGAAGGGCTTTTCGTGCAACAGCACCCGGAACTTGTGACGGCGGGCGATCTTGTCCATCACGGTCATCAGCAGTTGGTTGTGGTCGTTGGCAAGGTTGGCCTCCTCGTAGACCGGCGCCAGTTCGAACTGGTTGGGCGCCACCTCGTTGTGGCGGGTTTTGACGGGGATGCCCAGTTTCAGGCACTCGTATTCGAGGTCTTTCATGAATGCCATCACACGGGTCGGGATCGCACCGAAATAGTGGTCTTCCAACTGCTGGTTCTTGGCCGATTCATGCCCCATCAGCGTACGCCCGGTGAGCATCAGGTCGGGACGTACGGCCCAGAGGCTTTCGTCCACGAGGAAATACTCCTGCTCCCAGCCCAGATACGAGATGACCCGCTGCACGTTTTTGTCGAAATAGTGGCACACCTCGGTCGCGGCCTTGTTCACCGCCGAGATCGAGCGCAGCAGCGGCACCTTGTAATCGAGCGCCTCGCCCGTATAGGCGATGAAGACGGTCGGGATACAGAGCGTCGTGTCGACGATGAAGGCCGGCGAGGTCGGATCCCAGGCCGAATAACCGCGAGCCTCGAACGTATTGCGGATGCCTCCGTTGGGGAACGACGACGCATCGGGCTCCTGCTGGACGAGCAGTTTGCCGGAGAACTCCTCCAGAACCCCGCCCAAGCCGTCCGGGTCGGCAAACGCATCGTGCTTCTCGGCCGTACCTCCCGTCAGGGGCTGGAACCAATGGGTATAGTGGTCGGCACCGTGCTCCAGCGCCCACTGGCGCATGCCCGCCGCGATACCGTCGGCAACCTCCCGCGTGAGGGGCGTACCGTTCTCCATCGTATCGACAAGGGCGTCGTAAGTAGCCTTGTTCAAATACTTGCGCATGGCTGCGCGCCCGAATACCCGTTTCCCGAAATAGTCCGAAGGACGTCCTTCGGGAGCCTTCACCTCGACGGCGGTGTGGTTTATGGCCGCATCGACCATCTTGAATCTGAGCAATGATGACATAGATGTAATTGAATTGGATTAGCATTCCATTAAAAACATACGCGCAGGGGCGGAAGCCGAATAATTGCTGAACTAAAACCTAACCTAAAATTCCGGAGGGCAACTGCCTCGCGGCATACTCCGCCCAACCTGACTAACCCGCGGCTTCACCCCTGCCGCCGTATGTATCGATCTCGCTTGCAAATGTAATATTTTTTCAGTTACGTTGTTTTCACAAAATCGGCATTTTTTCGAAAAACACCCTATTTTTTCAGCATTTTCCGAAAAATTACATGCATTTTTCCATAAAACAGCCGAATTTTAAGGCAATTTCCCGAAAAACACCCTTAAATTTTCGTCACATCCCCGAATTTACACATTTTTCGTTTTTCGTAATTTTCATGGTTATTAAGAACAATATTAAACTATTTCACCACAACTAAAAAACTTCTTCCGGCGGTTGCCGAAAGCAAACGAAATCACCTATATTATAAAAAGAAATTATATAGTGTTATTTTATTAACAATTTCTTGTTTCAATCACTAATAATTTTGTACCTTTACGTGCAATTTTGAAACTACACTTATACTAATCTCTAAATAGTTATGGCAAATACCAAAAGTGAAAAGCTGTTCACCGAATTCCCGCCGGTTCCGACCGAGAAGTGGGAGGAGGTGATTACGGCCGACCTGAAAGGTGCTGATTACGAGCGCAAGCTGGTATGGAAAACGGGCGAAGGTTTCAACGTCCGGCCTTACTACCGCGCCGAGAACCTCGAGGGCATCAAGTTCCTGGGCTCGCAGGCAGGCGAGTTCCCTTACGTACGCGGTACGCATGCGCACAACCGCTGGCGCGTACACCAGACCGTGAGCGTCGTATGCCCCAAGGAGGCAAACGCCGAGGCACTGAAAATCCTCAACGCAGGCGTCGACTCGCTCGGCTTCTGCATCACGTCGGCGGATTTTTCGGCGGCAGACCTCGACATGCTGCTCAAGGACATCTGCATTCCGGCTGTCGAGATCACCTTCTGCGGAGAGAAGACGGCCCATGTCGCCGAGCTCGTCCTGGCCAAAGTCGAAAAGGAGGGCATCGCCAAGGAGGATGTCCGCATCGCATTCTGCATCGACCCGCTGGTAAAAGGGCTTTCGTCGAAAGGCGAATTCTGCTCGCCCAACGGTGAAAAGTGCATCGCCCGCATCGTCGAGCTGATCCACAAGACCAAGGAGTACAAGCACGTGCGCATCGTAACCGTTGCGGGACAGACCTTCGGCAACTCGGGTTCGACCATCGTCGAAGAGCTGGCATTCACCCTTTCGGCAGGCCACGACTACCTCGTACGCCTGACGGACGCAGGGCTGGACGTCGACGCGGCCGCACGCAAACTGCGCTTCTCGTTCTCGGTAAGCTCCAACTATTTCATGGAGATCGCCAAATTCCGCGCGGCACGCATGCTGTGGGCCAACATCGTCAAGGGCTACGGCCCGGCGAAGAACTGCGCCTGCAAGATGCAGATACACGCCGAGACCTCGCGCTGGAACCAGACCGTCTACGACCCCTACGTGAACATGCTGCGCGGCACGACCGAGGCCATGTCGGCCACGATCGCCGGCGTACATTCGCTGGAGGTGATGCCGTTCGACGCCTCGTTCGAAAACCCGACCGAGTTCTCGAAGCGCATCGCCCGCAACGTCGAGCTGCTGCTCAAGAACGAGTCGCATTTCGACCAGGTCGTCGACCCGGCAGGAGGCTCGTACTATGTCGAGAACCTCACGCAGTCGATCGCAGCCGAAGCCTGGAAGCTTTTCCTCGAAATCGAGGAGAAGGGAGGCTACACCGAGGCTTACAAGGCCGGCCTGATCGTCGAGCGTATCAAAGCATCGGCCGCAGCCAAGGACAAGAACATCGCTACGCGCCGCCAGACGCTGCTCGGCGCCAACCAATATCCCAACTTTACGGAGGTCGCCGGCAAGGAGATCACCGCCGAGTCCGTTACGCGCAAGCAGGCCGAGGGCAATGTACTCGTCCCCTACCGCGGCGCCATGGCGTTCGAAGAGATGCGCCTGCAGGTGGATCGCAGCGGCAAGGAGCCCAAGGCATTCATGCTGACGTGCGGCAACCTGGGCATGGCCCGCGCCCGCTCGCAGTTCTCGTGCAATTTCTTCGCATGCGCCGGCATCAAGGTGATCGACAACACTTATTTCAAGTCGATCGAAGAGGGCGCGAAGGCCGCACTCGAATCCAAGGCGCAGATCGTCGTGGTCTGCGCAAGCGACGACGACTATGCGGAGGCAGCCCCGAAAGTCAAGGAGCTGCTCGGCGGCAAGGCGATCCTGGTGGTCGCCGGGGCACCGGCCTGCGCACCCGAACTGGAAGCGCAGGGCATCACGAACTTCATCAACGTGAAGTCGAACGTGCTTGAAACACTTAAGTTCTACCTTAAAGAGATGGGAATCTAATCATGAGAGCTAAATTTTCAGAACTGACATACGACGCAGGCCAGCAGAAAAGTTGCTGCGCCTCGAAAGGCTGCGGACAGGTCGAGCCGTGGCTGACGGCCGAGGGTATTCCCGTCAAGGGCGCCTATACGGCCCAGGATCTCGAAGGCATGGAGCACCTGAACTATGCGGCAGGTATCGCCCCGTTCCTGCGCGGCCCCTACTCGACGATGTACGTGATGCGCCCGTGGACGATCCGCCAGTATGCGGGTTTCTCGACCGCCGAGGAGTCCAACGCATTCTACCGCCGCAACCTGGCCGCCGGACAGAAGGGCCTGTCGGTGGCATTCGACCTGGCTACGCACCGCGGCTACGACGCCGACCACCCGCGCGTGGTGGGCGACGTGGGCAAGGCCGGCGTGTCGATCTGCTCGGTCGAGGACATGAAGGTACTGTTCAACGGCATTCCGCTCGACAAGATGTCGGTGTCGATGACCATGAACGGCGCCGTGCTGCCCATCCTGGCATTCTACATCGTGACCGGCCTGGAGCAGGGCTGCACGCTCGACCAGCTGGCCGGTACGATACAGAACGACATCCTCAAGGAGTTCATGGTGCGCAACACCTATATTTATCCCCCCGAGTTCTCGATGCGCATCATTGCCGACATCTTCGAGTACACCTCGAAGAACATGCCCAAGTTCAACTCGATCTCGATCTCGGGATACCACATGCAGGAGGCAGGCGCCACGGCCGACATCGAGCTGGCCTACACGCTGGCCGACGGACTGGAGTACCTGCGCGCAGGTATCAACGCAGGCATGTCGGTGGATGCCTTCGCACCCCGCCTGTCGTTCTTCTGGGCCATCGGCATGAACCACTTCATGGAGATCGCCAAGATGCGCGCGGCACGTATGCTGTGGGCCAAGATCGTCAAGCAGTTCGAGCCCAAGAACCCCAAGTCGTTAGCGCTGCGCACCCACTCGCAGACCTCGGGCTGGTCGCTCACGGAGCAGGATCCGTTCAACAACGTGGCACGTACCGCCATCGAGGCCATGGGCGCCGCCCTGGGACACACCCAGTCGCTGCACACCAACGCTTTGGACGAGGCCATCGCCCTGCCGACCGACTTCTCGGCACGTATCGCCCGTAATACGCAGATCTACATCCAGGAGGAAACCAATATCTGCCGCGAGGTCGACCCGTGGGCAGGCTCCTACTACGTGGAGTCGCTCACCAACGAGATCGCCCACAAGGCATGGGAGCGTATCCAGGAAGTCGAGAAACTGGGCGGTATGGCCAAGGCTATCGAGACCGGTATTCCGAAGATGCGCATCGAGGAGGCTGCGGCCCGCAAGCAGGCACGCATCGACTCCGGCGAGGAGAAGATCATCGGCATCAACGAATACCGCCTGGAGAAAGAGGCCCCGATCGACATCCTGGCCGTAGACAACACCGCCGTGCGCGAGAGCCAGATCAAGCGTCTGCAGGAGCTGCGCGCTTCGCGCGACGAGGCTGCCGTGAAGAAGGCCCTCGCAGCGATCACCGAGTGCGTGAAGACCAAGCAGGGCAACCTGCTGGAGCTGGCTGTCGAGGCCGCCAAGGTACGCGCTTCGCTGGGTGAGATTTCCGACGCCTGCGAGGTTGTCGTAGGCCGCTACAAAGCCGTCATTCGTTCAATTTCAGGTGTATATAGTTCAGAAGTGAAAAACGACAAACAGTTCGAGCGTGCCAAGGAGCTGTGCGCCGAATTCGCCAAGAAGGAAGGCCGCCAGCCGCGTGTCATGATCGCGAAGCTCGGCCAGGACGGCCACGACCGCGGTGCCAAGGTAGTAGCCACGGGTTATGCCGACATCGGTTTCGACGTCGACATGGGGCCGCTGTTCCAGACCCCGGAGGAGGCCGCTAAACAGGCTGTCGAGAACGACGTGCATGTAGTGGGCGTTTCGTCGCTCGCCGCAGGCCACCTGACCCTTGTGCCGCAGATCATCGCAGAGCTCAAGAAGCTCGGCCGCGAGGACATCATCGTGATCGTCGGCGGCGTAATCCCCCATCAGGATTACGACGAACTGTACCGCGACGGCGCCGCCGCCATCTTCGGCCCCGGCACCCCGATCGCCACGGCCGCTATCAAGATTCTCGAAATCCTGCTCGCCGAATAACGGTTCGGCAGAATACGGTAATCCCCGCCGAGACATCTCGGCGGGGATTTTTTCATGGATACAGACGGTCTCGGGACAAGTTACAGGCAGGCTTCCAGAATCCTGCGCGCCATCGCCCCATCGACATTGTGCGCCTCGCCGAACCTGCTGCCCGCAGCGTTGAAGCGGCGTTCGATTTCGGCGATCGTAGCCTCGCCGATACCCTCCTGCGAAAGATGCGTCGAAAGCCCCAGGGAACGGAAGAACTCCTCGTTGGCCGCAATCGTCCGCTCGATACGCTCCTCGTCGGAACCGCCGGTGATACCCCAGATACGCTCGCCGTATTGCAGGAGTTTGCCGCGCTTCTGCTCGCGCAGCACGCGCAACGTACCGTTGATGACAATGGCGAGCGTCGCACCGTGCGTCAGCCCGTGCAGTGCGGTCAGCTCATGCCCGATCATATGCGTCGCCCAGTCCTGCGCCACTCCCATGCGGATCATGTCGTTCAGCGCCAGGGTCGCCGCAAGCATATACTCCGACATCACGGCATAATCGTGCTGGTTCTCACGAATCCGGGGTGCGATCTCGATCACGGTATGCAGAATGCCTTCGGCCCAACGATCCATCAGGCGCGACTGCCCGGGCGTGGTCATATACTGCTCCAGCACATGCACGTAGGTGTCGGCCAGGCCGTAGGCGATCTGCTTCTGCGGCAAAGAGAACAATGCCTCGGGATCGAGGATCGAAAAGAGCGGATAGTCGCCGTTGAACGGGAATTTCTCCTTCGTTTCCTGGCACGAGATCACCGAGCCGTTGTTCATTTCCGATCCCGTCGCCGACATCGTGAGCACCGTCCCGAGGGGAACGGTTTTATCCGCTTGCCCTTTCAGGACGATCTCCCACGGGTCGCCGTCATAAAGCAGCCCCGCAGCGATCAGCTTCGTACCGTCGATGACCGACCCGCCGCCCACGGCAAGCAGGAACTCCGAGCCGTGCTCACGCCCCAATGCGATGGCCTCGCGGACGGTCTCGACCGACGGGTTGGGCTCGATGCCCCAGAATTCGACCCAGTCACGGCCTTCGAGGGCCTTGACGACCTGGTCGTAAATGCCGTTGCGGCGCACGCTGCCGCCGCCGAAGGTAATCATAATCTTCTTGCCGGCAGGAATCAGCTTTGCGAGCTGAGCGATCTGCCCTTTGCCGAAAACCAGTTTCGTCGGATTGTGATAAACAAAATTATTCATAATTGTATGCGATATGTTTTGATACGACTTCTAAATATACGCAAAAATAACAAAAAGAACGCCGGAATATTCCGGCGTTCAAAACTATATCGTATTTTTTATCCGAGGCTTAGAAATATTCGCCGCGCAGATCCTGGATGTTGGCCATCTGCTGGATGGCCTGCACCGAGAATTGCTGCGCCATGCTCTCGGCCATGGCCTGCGCACGTACCCTCTCGCCCTCGGCAGTCTGCTTGTCCGAAGTCTGGATGTCATCCACCTGGAAAACATAAACCCCCGACATGCCCTTCACCGGAGCCGACAGGACGCCTTTCTCGGTCGTCGAAGCGATGGCGCCTACCAGACGGGGCTCGACACCCGGGCCGTTCACGTAGAAGGCACCGAAAGTCACGCCGTCGAAATCGGCGACCTCGGAACCGAGGCTGGCAGCCTGCTCGTCGAGCGTCGTACCGGCGATCTGCTTGGTGATATAATCGTATTTCTTGTCCCGGCGAACCTGGGCGCGAACCTGCGCAGCCACCTTATCGACCGGGGTGTACTCGTTGTCGTCGATCTCGGTCAGCGTAGCGACCACATAGTCGTTTCCGACGGTGAAGATTTCCGAAAGATCGCCCGTCTCGGCACCGTAAGCCCAGCGGGCAACCTCACGCGAATCCTCCAGGCCGCGGATCGTACGCTCGCCCTGCGCCAGCGAGGCGACACGGGGAGTAACGGCCGCTTCCGAAGCGGCGTTGTTGAACGCCTCGACCGAGCCCTTGGCATTCACCGAGAAAGTGCCGGCCAGGTTGTGGGCATTGCGGCGCGTCGCAGCCGAAGCCTCGACGGGATAGGTGATCGTCGCCACCTGCATGTGCTTCGAAGGTTTGTCGGCACGGTACACCTGCATCAGCTGGATGGCATCGCCCGAAGCGACCTTCACCACGTCCCCCCGCTTGGCATTGGCCAGCGCGGCAACGAATTCGCCCGTGAAAGCCGAGAAGGGAACCACGCCCACTTCGCCGCCGTTGGCTGCCGTAGCTTCGTATACCGAATACTGCGAGGCGAGCTGTGCGAAATCGGCACCGCCCTTGATTACCGTCAGCAGGCTGTCGGCCAGCGCCTCCTGCGTATAGGGCAGCACGATATGGCGGATTCCCAGCGTATCGGGCACCATTTTCGAATCCAGCACACGGGCCATCGTCCACTGGTTGTTCTTCAGCACGGGGCCGTAAGTCTCACCCGCCAGCAGTGCCTTGGCCTCGTCCTCCGAAAGCTGAGCCGCCGAAACATAGGTATCGGCGATCTTGCCGTTGCGGTTGGCACGTACGAACGACTTCAGCTCCTCCGTAGCGGCGAACTGTGCGCCCACCTCGGCAACGCTCTTTTCGAGAGCGAGCATATCGTCGTCCGTGGGGGTAACCTCGAACACGACATACGACAGCGTACGCGAGGGAGTCTGCTTGAACATATCCTTATGGCTGTTGTAGTATGCCTTGATGTCGCCGGACTTCACCTGGATCAGCGAATCGGGAACCGTCGAATATTTCTTGCCGGCCCATTTCCCGGAATAGGTATTGTTGGCCGCATTCACTCCGTTCGCAACTTCGAGTGCATTGACATACACGCCGCCCTTGATCAGGCCGAGGTACTTGGCGATCTCACGCTCCATGCGGGCCTGCTCGTTGAGCTGCGCCCACGCCTGCTGTGCCTGCGCATTCGTTTCGGCCTGCGCGAGGAACTGTCCGACGGCAGCCACGTTGTACTCACCCGTGCGGGAATCGGCGAAGGCGTTGTAGAACGCCTGCGACGGATGCTGGCCGCTGACCATCGACAAACGCTCGGGCTCCGTAACGCGCAGCCCCATCTTGTCGAAACCGGGTTCCAGCACATACTTGCCGATCAGGGCCTGCCATGCAGCATTGGCGAGCATGGCGGACTGCTGTTCGTCGCTCTCCTGGGCGCCGCTCTGCGCCTTGATCTGCTCGTACTGGTTGTAGTACTCCGAATAGTTGATTTTTTTACCGTTGATGACACCGACCCGGGGGTCGTTACCCGAGAAGCCCATTTCGGTCTTCAGGGAGAGAATGAAAGCCAAGAGGGCGCCTGCGATGACAATCGACAGCACGATGCCGAACTTGGTGCGAAGAGTGTTTAAACTTGCCATATAAATCGTTAATTATTCGTTTGTTTCGAATTAGCAGTCAAAGGTAGTAAAATTTATTCGGAAAAGGCCTTTATTATAATATAAAAATTCCTACAATTTCTTGACCCTCGCCAGCTCGATACGCGAACGCGTCGTACGCAGTATGCGCAACTGCAGGCCGCCGATGAAAACCGTTTCCCCAGCGGTCGGGATCCCGTCGTAATTGAAGATGATGAAGCCCGCCAGCGTATCGTATTCCTTGCTTTCTTCGATCCCCAGCCCGTATTTTTCATTGAGGTATTTCACCTCCAGCCGGCAGGAGAGGACATACTCGTCCTGGCCGACCTGCTTTTCGGTAAGGTCGGGTATGTCGTGTTCGTCCTCTATCTCGCCGAAAATCTGTTCGAGCACGTCCTCGAGCGAAATGACGCCCGCCGTCCCGCCGAACTCGTCGATCACCACGGCGATGTTGCTGCGGTGCTTGATGAAATTCTGCAACATCAGCTGCAGCGGCATGGTCTCGGGCACGAAATTGACCTGCATCATCACGTCGGCGATATTGGCCGGGCGCGTGAACAGGCTCTTCGAATTGACATAACCGACGATGTTGTCGATACTCTTGCGCCAGACGAAAATACGCGAATATTTCGAATCGACGAACCGCGCCGTGAGCTGCCCGATCGACGTGTCGTCGATATCCACCGCCTCGACATCCACACGCGGCACCATGCAGTCGCGAACCCGCAGGTCGGCGAAATCCAACGCATTCTGGAAAAGTTTGAACTCGTTGTCCGGCTCGGGGCGCGGTTCCGACGTATTGGTATCGAGCAGTGCCGCGAGGTCGTCGCGGCCGAAGCTGTGCGACACGGCCCGTTCCTCGACACGGCGCCCCGCCAGGCGCAGGATGCCATGCGAGATGAGCGTCGTGAGACGGGCGATCGGATAGAGCAGCAGGTAGAAGAAATAGATCACCGGCGCCAGGGCACGGTAATAGAAGTTGGGGTTGTTGCGGAAGATCGACTTGGGAAGGAACTCCGCAGCAAAGATGATGATGACGGTCGACACGGCCGTTTCGATGGCGACCGAACCGTTGCGGGCGATGCTTTCCCACCCCAGCGCATAGAAGATGCCGCGCAGCAGCAACGACATGTAAAGCGAATAGATGACCAGGGCAATGTTGTTGCCCACCAGTATCGTGGTGATATACTGCCCGGGGTGGCGGGAAAAAATCTCCGCGATATGGTCGAACATGCGGCTCTGTTTGCGGTCGATCTCCAGCTTCAGGCGGTTCTTGCTCGTAAAAGCGATCTCCATGCCCGAAAAAAATGCCGACAACAACAGCATTAAGATAATCAGTATGACCGAAGTAAGCATCGTCCTGTTTATTTTGGGTTACTCCCCCGCTTCGTCCGCATGTACGGCACGCCGGAGGGGCTGGATTTCACCGACCGGTTCGGCCGGGCGAAGCTCATCCTGTCCGGCAGGGCGGACAGCTGGTGCAGCCAAAGGCGGCTCCTCGGAAAGCGGTGCCGCGGGCCGCGCCGCAACCGGAGCGGCAGGCCGGTCTGTCGCAGGGCGGGGCGAATCCGAAGTCCGGCCGGCAGGTTCGGGCACAGCCGTAGAATCTGATTCGTTAGGTTTGACCTCGACCTCCATGCGCCCTTTCATACGGCGGAAGCGCCAGTCCTTGAACTCCTCGTCCGACTCGAAACCTTCGCCGATGAACACGTCGCGGCCGTCGTTCTGCACGATTTTCGAATCGACGTTCGAATAGATTTTCTTGGTTCGCGCGTTCCAGAACAGCTGTTGCGTATAGAGTTTCTTGCCGTCCGATTTCTCGACCACGACATTTCCCCGCGCCTCCCACAGGTCGCGGGTCTCGTAATGGATCGCATAGTTGGCCGTCAGCACGGCATCGACCGACGAGAGCGAATCGTCCTTATAGGTAGTCATCTCCACCCCCTTGGGGAATTCGCGGTAAGGCTCGCGCGCCAGCGAATAACCTTCGAGCAGCGGGGTTTTGAAATGATACGAACGGCGGCCGTTCTGCGACATGACAACCGACAGGTTTTCGCTGTATTCGGTCATCATCATCTCTATCCGGGACTCCGATTCGGGTTCTTCTTCACGCTCGCAAGAGAATAGCAAGATAGCACTCCCCACAACGGAGAGTGCTACCATCACGTATCTTGCGATAAATCTGTCCATCAATTAGCGGGGACGCACAGTAGTCGACACACCGGCAGCCGTACCGCAGTTGACGGTATAGCGTGCGCCTTCCTGCAACTCGTTGAAGAAGCACTCCTCCGAAGTCGGGAAACGGCTGCGGAATGCGTTCATCGAGGTTTTGGCAGGTTCGCGGTATTCCGAATCGTTCGGCAGCAGCTCGACGGCCTTGGCCATCGTGTCGTAAGCTGCCCAGAAGGTAGCCGGCCCGGCGAAACCTTCACAATGAGCTGCCGAAATACCGTAGCACTGAGCCAGTACGAAATACGGCACACCGTCCTCGGGGTTCAGATCGCGGGCCTGACGGGCAGCCGATGCGGCGCCCTGGATGTCGTTGGAAACCAAACCTACCAGCGCCATGCGCACCAGCAGCAGCTGACGCTCAGCGGGATCCGTCTCGACGGCAAGCGCTTCATTGAGGTATTTCATGGCCTTCGTATAGTCGCCCTTGCTCTGGAAGGCCTGCGCAAGGAACATCGCAGTTTCGGACGAAGGTTTCACCGTATAGTATTTCTCGGCAATCGAGAAATAGAAATCGCCGTCGCACTTGGCACGCGACATCAGGGCTACGGCCTGCGCCAGCAACGCCTCATCGTCGGGAGCAGCCTCCAGCTTGCCGCGGAACAGATTTTCGAGGTTCTCGCAGCTGGCCGCGCCGCTCAGGCCGAAAGCCGCGTCGAACTGCGACTTGTAATCGCCGGCCTCGGGGTTCTTCTCGAAGAACGGGGTCAGGCGGTCGTACTCGGCGATGATCTCATCGGGCATCACCTCGTCGGTATTCTTATAATCCTCGCAGAGGTTCGAGAAATAGGCCACCACGGTCTCGGGGTCGGTGCTGTCGCCGCCCTGCGCGATTGCCGCGCGGAATGCCTCGCGGATGCCCTTGCGGTCGTTGGGTTTGTAGCGCAGGAACTCGCGCGCCTTCTGGTCGAGGATAAAGGCCGTCTTGCCGGGCTTGACGTTATCGCCGAAATACTGGGCACGCATATCGTACATCAGCATCAGCGAGTCGATGAACATGTTCTTCTCCGCCACGCTCTTGGCACGGTTGATCTTGTTCTTATACACGACGGCACCGCGCTGGTAGATCGACTCCGCTGCATCGGGTATCTTGTCGATAAGCCCCTTGAGGTAGTGTGCTGCGGCATCGTAGTCACGGTTGTCGCACGATTCTTTCAGGAAATTACTGTTAAGGATGTTCTGTTCACGCTCTTCGGGAGTAGCGCCCCATTTCGCATATTGCGGGCCACTGAAATCCTGAGCCAAAGCCGCCGAAGCCAAAAATACCAAAGCGGCAGAAAGCAGAAATTTTACGTTTTTCATCGGTCAGAGATTAATTTTTGTATTTCTATGTTGTGTTTTCGTCAGTTAAACTACGTTCGTGTCGGGGTCGCAAGTTACTACTAATTCCTCGGACGTGCAATATTCCGGCTCAAAAACTAATCGTATTTCGGCCTGCGGAACCAGTATTCCCCGTTCTCGGCACCCGCAAAGAGCGAGAATCCGACCGAGAATTTGAAATACTGCTGCCGCACCAGTCCCAGGCGCTCGGAAAGGTTATAGCCGCGACGTCCGTATTCCACGCCCACGTCGATGGTCGAACTGCCGAGGAACTTCACAGGCACCCCTACACCCAACGTAACGGCGTATTCTCCGATTTTATTGCCGTCGTAGGTCTGGTTGTAGGTTCCGTAACGGAAACCCGCCCGGTAGGCCCAGCGTTTCATGAACCTGCGCACGTCGTAATAGTTCGGCGTATACTCCACGCCCACTTTCACCATGCTCGTATTGGTATAGGCCACTTCGTATGCAGATTTGTCCGGGCCGCTGACCCCGGTCATTTCGGTCGCCTTATTGCCGCCGGTCCAGTTCTGATAGACGTAGTCAAGCCCAAGCGTCCATTTCGAGGTCATATAATAAGCCCCCACCGAAAGCTGACGCGGCAAAGCAAGCGCCAGGTGGGTCGTATCGCCCTTCACGGTGGAGTTGTACAGGTCGCCGATATAAATGCGAGAGGTCACATCGGGATTCAGGTTGCCGCCGAAATCGTACGTAGCACCGAACGTCAGCATGCGTTTCTGGTTCATGATAGCCTTCCAGAGGACACCGACCTGTCCTTTGATGCTCGAAATGCTGTAATTGTCACTGCCGACCGTTGACGAGAAGGTTCCGTCGCCCGTGATCGGCGTCGGGGTCATCACGAAGCTGCGGTCGATGTCGCCCCAGTAATACTGCGCCGCGACACCCAACGAGAAATTCTTGAAAATCTCCCAGCCCAGGCCGACCTTGACCTCCGTCACGTCGCCTTCGCCCTGATAGACGTACTGCACGCGCCCCACATTGCCCCAAACCGGATCGTTCGGGTCGAAATCCTGCGTATACTTGGTACGGTAGCCCACCGAACTGTACGGCGTGAGGCTGAACCCGAGGCCGAGTTTCTTGGCGACCGGCATCTGGAACGCGATATCGTGGAAATTGAACGTATTATAGGCCGTGTTTTTGGACACATTGTCCACCTTCTGCGAATTGTAGTAATTCTGTCCCTCGAGGCCGAAACTGAAGAGGAAACTCTTTTGCGGGATGGTGCTGTACGCTGCAGGGTTGAGCAGATTGATTTTGCCCGGAGTGCCCATGGCCACCCCGACGCCGCCCATCGAGCGCATCTGCGTCGTACCGGGCGTATTGATCTCGCCGATGCCGTACATCGTATAGGGAGAGAATGCGTTAATACTGCTTGTCTGGGCCGATACGGCATAAGGAAGCATCACGGCTGCCGCGACAACCAGCTTAATCAAGGTGTTCTTCACTTGCATTGTGCTCTAAAATTCTATTCAATCCGCAAAAGACCAGATTACAATTTGCAAATATCGTATTTTTAATTCGTTTAACAAAGAATTTTGCATCCCCACCGGTAAAAATTACGCGCAAGCCGTCGATTTTCTCCCGCATGCGGGTGACGTAACCTTCTATTTCGAAGGCGATCCCGTTCATCACGCCCAACTCGATGGCCTCTTCGGTCGTGAGCCCCGAGAGTCCTTCATCCTCGGTCGCGGCACACAGCGGCAGCTTGGCCGTGTAATCGTGCAGCGCCCTGAAACGCGTCTTCACCCCCGGGGAGATGCAGCCGCCCCGGAACGTATTGTCAGCCGTCACCAGGTCGATGGTCACCGCCGTACCGAAATCGACGATCAGCACGTTCTCACCCGGATAGAGCACTGTCGCGCCGACGGCTGCGGCCAGTCTGTCGCGCCCCAGCGTCTCGGGCGTAAGGTATGCGTTGCCGATGGGCACGGGGGTCTGGGAGGTGAACTCCAGCAGATAATCCACCCGCCCGCGGAGCATCGCCGCCACGTCATCGACCTCGCCGCGCGTCGACGCCACCACGGCGCGCCGCACGGGCCATTCGGAGAGCAGTTCTTCGAGCATCGACGGGTGCAACCGCTCCGTGCAACGCTGCGCGACAAGTTCTCCCCTGTCGAAAACCGCGAGTTTTACCAGGGTGTTCCCGATATCTACGACTAAATTCAAAGCTGTTGCAGTGTTTTATACCCGTCCTCAATGTCTTTGACATTCCTAACGGTCATCGCCAGACGATTATTGTGCTGTTTGAGCACAAATCTGGCGGGATTTTGCGTCACCTTGCGAAGCAACTCCATAAAGGTATCGCTTTTGTAATAGGGCGAATTCTGCTCGCCGACGAAGTGGAGGATCATCAGCCCGTTCTTGACCTTCACCCGTTCGATGCCGAGGCGAATCGCCTCCCAGCGCAGGCGCACGACGTTGAGCAGTTCCTGCGCTTCGCGCGGCAGGGGGCCGAAACGGTCTGCCAGACGGCTCTCGAAGGCCTGCAACGCGGCTTCGTCCTTGGTCGAGTCGAGCTCGCGGTAAAGTTTCAGGCGTTCGGCCTGCTGCGCCACGTAGGCATCGGGCAACCCGGCCTCGACCTCTATTTCGATGTGCGCGTCATCCACGTAATGCATCTGCTCCACGACATCCTGCTCGGCGGCACCCAGACCCGCCACCTGCAAGCCTTCGGCCCGCAGCTCGGCGATCGCCTCGTTCATGATTTTCTGGTAGGTTTCGAAACCGATGTCGGCGATAAACCCGCTCTGCTCGGCACCCAGCAGGTTGCCCGCGCCGCGGATGTCGAGATCCTGCATCGCAATGTTGAACCCCGACCCCAGGTCGGAGAACTCCTCGATCGCCCGCAGGCGGCGCCGCGCATCGGACGACAGCATCTCCTCGGGCGGCGAGAGCAGGTAGCAGTAGGCTTTCTGGTTGCTGCGCCCCACGCGCCCGCGCAATTGATGCAAGTCGCTCAGGCCGAAGTTCTGGGCATTGTCGACGATGATCGTATTGGCATTGGGGATGTCGATGCCGTTCTCGATGATCGTGGTCGAAACGAGCACGTCGAACTCCCCGTAGATAAAATCCATAATCAGTTTTTCGAGCTTCTCGGCCGGCATCTTGCCGTGTCCGACGGCTACGCGGGCCTTGGGGCATACGCGCGTGATAAGCCCTTGGATGGACATCAGGTCTTCGACGCGGTTATGGACGAAATAGACCTGGCCACCGCGTGCGAGCTCGGCCTCGACGGCGTCGCGGATGATCTCCTCGGAAAAGACATGCGACTCGGTGACGATCGGCTGGCGGTTGGGCGGCGGGGTCGAGATGACCGACAGGTCGCGCGAGCCCATGAGCGAAAATTGCAGCGTGCGCGGGATCGGCGTCGCCGTCAGGGTCAGCGTATCGACATTGACGGCCATCTGCGTGAGTTTCTCCTTGGCCGCGACGCCGAACTTCTGTTCCTCGTCAATGATCAGCAGCCCCAGGTCGCGGAATTTGATCTGCTTGCCCAGTATCTTATGGGTGCCGATCAGGATGTCGATGCGTCCCGCCTCCAGGTCGGCGCGAATCTGGTTCACCTCCTTCGTGGTCTTGGTGCGGTTGAGGTATTCGACCCGCACGGGGAAATTGCGCAGGCGTTCCGAGAAGGAGCGGTAGTGTTGCAGGGCGAGGATCGTCGTCGGCACCAGCACCGCCACCTGCTTGCCGTCCACGGCAGCCTTGAACGCCGCGCGGATCGCCACCTCGGTCTTGCCGAAGCCCACGTCGCCGCAGACCAGCCTGTCCATCGGCTGGTCGGACTCCATGTCCTTCTTGACGGCCGCGACGGTCGTCTGCTGGTCGGGGGTGTCCTCCCACTGGAACGACGCCTCCAGCTCGTGCTGCAGGTAACTGTCGGGTGTGAATGCGAACCCTTTGCTGGCCTTGCGCTTGGCATAGAGGGCGATCAGCTCGCGCGAGATATCCTTGACGGCCTTCTTGGCGGCGTTCTTGAGTTTCTGCCATGCCCCGTTGCCGAGTTTATAGACCTTCGGAGGCTCGCCGTCGCCGGACTTGTAACGCGAAATACGGTGGAGCGAATGGACGTTCACGAACAACACGTCGCCGTCCTTGTACACCAGTTTGATGGCCTCGTGCACCTTGCCGTTCTCGTTGATCTTCACCAGCCCGTCGAAACGCCCCACGCCGTGGTCGATATGCACCACATAGTCGCCCGGGCGGAGCTGGTTCAGCTCGGCGACGGTCATCTGCTCGTCGCGCCGAATCTCGCCGTTGATGCGGTAGCGCTGGTAACGGTCGAAAATCTGGTGGTCGGTATAGAGGCACAGTTTCAGGTCGTTGTCCACGAACCCCTCGTGCAGCGTAACGGAGAGCGACCGCACGGCGGCCTGCCCCCGGCCTATCTGGTGGAAGATGTTTTCGAGGCGTTCGACCTGCACCTTGTTCTCCGAGAGGATGTAGGTCGCATAGCCCCGCAGCGAATTGCGGATCATGTCGTCGGCCAGCATCTCGAAATTCTTGTTGAACTTGGGCTGCGGGGCCGTGTCGAACACCACGGCCGCCGTGGCGGGGCGTTCCGGCAGGTTGTCGCGCAGCGCCACCACGCTGTTGCCGGCCATGTCGCGCAACAGCACGTTGCGGCTGGTCAGCAGGCGGTCGATCTGCCCGGGCTCCTCCATGTCCGCGAGCACCTTGCGGCGCAGGTCGTTGACACGGCGCAGCACGTAGTCGGCATCGTAGAACCAGCAGGTTGCCGAAGAACCCGCGAACTGCACGAACGACACCCGGGGTGCCTCGCCGGCATTGAGGTTGGGGACGATTTCCACCCGGTCGAGCTTGTCGGCCGAAAGCTGGCTCGAAATATTGAAACGGCGGATCGAGTCGACCTCGTCGCCGAAAAAGTCGATCCGGTAAGGCTTGCTTTCCGAATAGGAAAAGACATCGACGATACCTCCGCGCACGGAGTACTGCCCCGGTTCGTAGACGAAATCGACACGCGTGAAGTTCGCATCCGCAAGGGCATCTTCCAGCACGGCGATCGAAATCTTGTCGCCGAGCTTCACGGCAATCGTGTCGCGCTGCAACGTCGCGGCGTCGACGACCCGTTCGGCCAGCGCTTCGGGATAGGTGCAGACCACCAGGTATCCCTTCGTAAAGCCCCGCACGGCGTTCATCGCCGTGGTGCGCTGCACTACGCCCTGGGCATCCTCGGCGCCGTAGGCCGCCGAACGCTTGTAGGACGACGGGAAGAAATAGACCTGCTTCTCGTCCAGCAGATTGTAAAAATCGTTCAGCAGGTAGGCCGCGGCATCCCGGTCTTCGGCCACGAAGATATGCACGCCTCCCGTTTTCGCCACTGCCGCCGCCGCATAAAACGAAAGAGCACCGCCGACCAGCTCTTTCAGGTGGACGGTTGCGCTCTCCTTCTTATATTCGCGGCACAATTTCGGCAGGGCCTTCGACCCGGCGGCGAACTGCGCCAGCTGCTCGCTGGCAGTCATAGCGTCACTTGTTAATCAGGTCGTTATCCTTGTCATCGTGGTAATGCACCTCGACGATGCCGAGGCTCTGGTCTTCGACGACACGCAGGCGGAGTTTGTATTTCCACTCCCAGCGGCGGCGCAGCGACCAAATGCCCTTCCGCAGGAAAGCAGCCACATAAGGGCTGACAACCAGCTTGATATACTTGTGTCCCCGGTCTTGCGTGAGGAACGATATCTGGTTCTCGATCTTTTTGTCCAGCAATACCGTAGGCTCGATCTTGCCCGTGCCGTTGCAGGTCGGGCAGACGTCCGACACCTCCTCCACGGCCACGGGACGCACCCGCTGGCGGGTGATCTGCATCAGCCCGAACTTGGTGAGCGGCAGCACCGTATGCTTGGCCTTGTCGGTGGACATCAGCTTGACCATCTCGTCGAAGAGCGCCTGTTTGTTCTGCGCCTTGTGCAGGTCGATGAAATCGATGATGACAATACCCCCCAAATCGCGCAGTCGCAGCTGGCGGGCGATCTCCTTCGCGGCCGCCAGGTTGACGTCCATGGCGGTCTGCTCCTGGTTGTCCTCGGCCTTGGTGCGGTTGCCCGAATTGACGTCGATGACGTTCATCGCCTCGGTGTGTTCGATGATCAAGTAGGCGCCGCGGCGCAGCGAGACGTACTTGGCGAAGAGCGACTTGATCTGCTTCGAGATGTCGAAGTTGTCGAAGATAGGGACGTTGCCCCGGTAAAGCTTGACGATCTTCTCCTTCTCGGGCTCGATCAGGCGGATGTAATTGCGGATGTCGTTGTACATCGCCTCGTCGTCGACGGCGATCTGCGAAAACGAGCCGTTGAGCGAATCGCGGATGATCGTATTGGCGCGGTTCATCTCGCTCATCAGCTGCGCGGGCGGCGTACTCTTCTTGATCGCGGCGCAGGTCTTGCGCCAGCGGTCGATCTGCGACTGGATGTCGTGCTCGATGTCCTCGTCCTTGGCCTCCATGGCCGCCGTGCGGATGATGACCCCGAAATTCTTGGGGAGCACCGCAGCCGCGATGCGCTTCAGGCGTTTCTTCTCGTCCGCCGAGCGGATCTTCTGCGAAAGGAACACCTTGGACGAAAAGGGCACCAGCACGACGTTGCGGCCGGCCAGCGAAATGTCGGAGGTCAGGCGGGGCCCCTTGGTCGAAATGGCCTCCTTGGCGATCTGCACCATGATGTTCTGCCCGACCTGAAGATAGTCGCCGATCTTGCCCGTCTTTTCGACGGGCGGTTCGAGCTTCATGCCCTCGACGCGCATTCCCCGCTTGCCGGGCTGCTGCGAAGCGACCAGCTTCTGCAACGAGGGAAACTGGCTTCCCAGGTCGAGGTAGTGGATAAAAGCGTCCTTTTCGTGCCCGATGTTTACGAAGGCTGCATTGAGCCCGGGCATTATCTTGCGTACTTTCCCGAAGTAGATATCTCCTACCGAGAAACCCGTCTGGCACTGCTCCTTGTTGAGCTCGACAAGCACCTTGTCCTCACACAGCGCAATGGAGATTTCTGTCGGGTTGACGTTAACGATTAATTCTCTGTTCATCTATATCGTGTGTCGCACCCCGGAAACGGGGTTGCGGAATACTGAAACCGGTTAGGCCGCATTTTGGTCTGAAGTGGCGGCGAACTCCAAAGGAAAATATTGTCCAGACACATCGACCGGCAACATGGCGGGTAAGACAATACCCTGTTTTTTCGGCGGCACTGCGTCGCAATGCCTCTGCGGCAGCCTCATAACCTGCGTTGCAAGAGGGCCTGACGTCCGCAAACGGCGATCCGGGAACCTGCATTCCCCCCGGGGATACGGGCCCCGGCCGCAAAAAACCGCAGAAAATAGGTAAAGCTAAAAGAACCCGGGGCTCCTTTAGCTTTATCTATCGTTTAGCACTAAGGTGCTACCCTACTTTTTCTTGTGGCGGTTCTTGCGCAGACGTTTTTTACGCTTGTGGGTAGCCATCTTGTGACGCTTATGCTTCTTTCCGTTTGGCATAGTCCTTAAATTTTAGAGGTTCTTTATTTATTGAATTATTTCACCTTCGCAGCGAAGCTCTTGGCGGGCTTGAAAGCGGGGATGTTATGTTCCGGAATGGTGATGGTCGTGTTCTTCGAGATGTTGCGTGCGACTTTCTTTGCACGTTTCTTCACGATGAAGCTGCCGAAGCCGCGGAGATACACGTTGTTCTTGTTGGTCAGAGAGGTCTTGATGCTATCCATGAAAGCTTCGACGATTGCCTGAACCTGCACCTTCTCAACGCCGGTGCTCTTAGCGATTTCGCTTACGATATCTGCCTTTGTCATAGTTTATATAGTATTAAATTATTAAGTTCGTGTGAAGACATTCGGACTGCAAATATACGCTTTATTTACATTTTAGCCAATAAACCGCAACTTTTTTTCATTATTTTTCCGGCAGTCCCCTACCAGCCACTGGAACAAGAGGATAACAAATATCGGGCAAAACTCGGCGGAAAATTAAAATATTATGTGCCAGGCAATTATATCCGGACGGCACACCGGAGCGAGCCGCACGGAATAATCGCTAATAATCAACATATTAGCCACAAACCCGCCGAAACGGGAGGAGCCTTTTCCGGGCATCATTGCGCCCGAAGAGTCCCGGCACGGCCCCCCCCTCCCGGATGCCGGTGCGGCTGCCCGCCCGCGCCCGCCGGCATCCGGCATGCAGTCCTCCACACGGGCGGCGGAGGGGACGGCATCCTCGCCCCGCCCGGGTTCGAGCACCGATTCCCGGGGAAGGGCTCTCCGGCACGCCGCTGCAAGCCGTCCCGGAGGCGATTTACGCCCCGGAACCGCGGATAATATCCCGCCGACCCAATAAACGCCCGGTTTTTGCGTTTGATAATAAAATAACTAATTTTGCGAACTAAAATCCGATAACCGTATGGTCAAAATACTCTGGGTGGACGACGAGGTCGAACTCTTGAAGCCCCACGTCCTGTTCCTCAAACAGAAAGGCTACGAAGTCGACACCTGCAACAACGGCTACGACGCGATCGACATGGCGGCCGAAGGCGCCTACGACCTGATAATCCTCGACGAGATGATGCCCGGCATGACGGGACTCGAGACCCTCCCCAAGATCAAGGAGGTGCGCCCCACGACGCCCGTCATCATGGTGACCAAGAGCGAGGAGGAGAACATCATGGACAAGGCCGTGGGTTCGAAGATCGCCGACTACCTCATCAAGCCCGTCAACCCCAACCAGGTGCTGCTCTCGATCAAGAAGAACGTCCACCAACAGCAGCTCGTCACCGAGCAGACCACGGCCGACTACCGGTCGGAATTCGGGCGTATCTCCTCGTCGCTGCAGATGGCCGAGACCTTTTCGGACTGGTGCTCGCTCTACCGCAAGCTCACCAACTGGGAGGTCGAGCTTTCGGAATCCACCGACCAGGGCATCAAGGAGGTGCTCACCTACCAGAAGACCGAGGCGAACCAGGAATTCTGCAAGTTCGTACGCCGTAACTACTACAACTGGATCAACAAGCGCTCGGACGAAACCCCCGTGATGTCGCACACGCTCATGCGCACCAACATTTTCCCGGTGGCGGACGAAAACCCGAAGACCACGCTGCTGCTGATCGACAACTTCCGCTACGACCAGTGGCGGTCGATCTCCTCGCTGCTGCGGGGCTATTACGACGTGGCGCAGGACGATTTCTACTGCGCCATCCTCCCCACGGCGACGCAATACGCCCGCAATGCCATCTTCGCCGGCCTGATGCCGCTGGCCATCGACAAGCTGATGCCCAACAAATGGCTCAACGACAACGAGGAAGGCGGCAAGAACCAGTACGAGGAGGAGTTCCTCAAACGG